>Ga0207159_1004_pt1 | contig 47330 bp, 42 predicted proteins | sample Alteio_BWMinHeat_23_FD_153511 | JGI IMG/M metagenome (GOLD analysis project Ga0207159, IMG submission 153511) | Enriched cells from forest soil in Barre Woods Harvard Forest LTER site, Petersham, Massachusetts, United States -... | ecosystem: Environmental > Terrestrial > Soil > Temperate forest >... | reverse complement strand
ATGTTCCAACTGACTCAAGAAGAATCCCAAAACTTGAGATCACAATCTGTGATCTCAAGTTGGGGTGGCCGTCGCTATCTGCCATATGTATTTACTGAGCAAGGTGTTGCCATGCTTTCGAGTGTTCTGCATAGTAAACAGCCCATCCAGGTCAATATTGAGATCATGCGAGCCTTTGTTCGCTTACGTCAGATGACTGACTCGCATAAAGAACTGCGACTAAAGCTACAAACTCTCGAGAAAAAATATGACAAGCAATTCAAGGTGGTATTTGAAGCCATCCACCAGCTGATGATGCCGCCAGTGACATCTAAAAAGCGCCTTATCGGCTTTCATTCATGGGAAGATGAAAAAACAGGTTAATGGCATCTATATCTGTTACCCTACTAAATGGCGCGATTTGAAAAACTGCGCCATGTGTGTACTGTCCTATATCCATACAGTGGATTCGGGTTCAACTGCAAAACCGATCTTATAAAGACCACACTATTACCGCTTGTGAACTCCTCAGGTTTGCTTGTGAGGTTTCGAGAAATTTTGTTCAATCGCACCCCTTTACCTACGCAAGTGTTGATCAGAGCTCGTTTCACATAAGGTTTGCGATTTTTCCGCTATTAAGGGGATGTTATTTTTTCGTTTTAACGCGACTATCACGTCACCTAAACAAAGGAATAAGAGATCATCTAGATTTTCTGTTTTATCATACAAAGCCATTTGCCACTGCCGTACCGTTTCTATTATTTCTTCAGCAGGAATAAATACGGCCATATCTTTCACCATCTTTTCTCCTTGTCCTGATAGCCATCCAAAATAAGCAAATACTTGTTCTGATAACCATTCCAAATAAGCAACTACTTTCTCATTATGTTCACTGGATTTCTTTGATAGAATAGATTTACTAAAGCTTTCAAGCTGAGTAGTGACAATTTTTAAATTTTCAAATGTATTTGTCCTGGTCTGTTGTAATTCCATTACTCTATTAAATGAGCTATTCAAATCGGTTAGTGAATTTCTCATTTTATCTCTCGTTCTCACAGCAGGTGATTCCTTGGAAGTTGGTAATAAGTGACTAACGAGACCACACGCAGTTGAGAACAGTCTGTCACCTATTGGCTGTTTACATTCAAGGGTAGTGGTCGTTTGATTAAATTCACGTTCTGCTTTTTGCATCTGTAATAAAAGTTTACGTCTGGGTAGAAATATCTTATCAGCTAGCTCAATATGATGAGCTGCTAAATTTTCAGTGCGCGGAGGCTTTATATCTTTTTGCATTAGTGCCAATGCCATAGCAAATGCATTACTAATCATCTGATTGCCTTCACGCTGTATCAATAATAATTGAACACGTCTAAAGGCTATCAAAGCATCAAAATATTCAAAATGATTTGCTAGCTCAGCATTAAGATATAATCTGGTTTCAATTCCTCTTTGCGTGTCAACGCTAAATTTTCGTGAATCTGGGTTTGAAAAATTTCTCTTATCAGTCAAGTTTAGTGTTAACAAACTGGTATTTGTTTTTAAGGCTATTTTTAAAGCTATTGCGCCTTCTTCGTGGATATGGTTATCGGATAAATCTAATTGAGTAAGTGATTCATGATGAGCGAGCATCCCCGTATTCTCATCACATAGATTCTTTACTCCATCATCTGTTATGTGACAAAAAGCTAAATATAAATTTTGTAAGCTAGAATTTTTTGCGAAGGTGGCATTGACCTGTTGTGTCCAACCATCTCGCAAAGGATTGTCACTAAAATAAAGTGTAGTTAATTTTTTTGTATGGGGTAAAGCAGAAAATAATACTTGCGCTCCTACACTGGAAACAGAATTGCTGTTAGCATAAAGCGCAGTTAACGTTTTATTTTGTTTTAATAAAGTTGCTAGAGGTACCATACCAGAATCTTGCAAATTATTATTTCCCACGCTCAGTGAGGTAACCGTTTTGTTATCTATTAAAGTTTGAGATAATACTTGCATCCCGCTAACACCTAATCGATTGCTTGATAAGTTGAGAGTCATTAATGGCAGACCGCGCTGAACTGCTTGAGCAATATATCTTACCCCTGATAACTGGATTTGGTTTTGCCAAAGGTCGAGTACAGCTAAAGGAGCTCGTAATACCGAGGTTTTAGGGTGAACGAGAACCTTCATCAAGGTCTTGACGGCTTGATCATCAAGATCATTACCATTTAATTTGAGTTCAGTTGTTTTAGGGTTGATAGAAGGTGCTAATCGATCTATTATTCCAGCTGTGTTCAAACTGGTATATTGGCGTACAATACTCATTTTCCACTCCTGATAATTCTAGTTATAGGTAAATTATTTGTTAGTTATAATTTAATAATATGAATTTAATAAAAGATGAAAAATGCTATATAGAATGAACAACGACGTCAATACTGTAGATAATACCCTATTGGGCCTCAGGAACGCGACAATTATGATAATTATCCGAAGAGCTCTCTATATATTTCTGCGCAAAAATAATTTCAATAGTTTTCTCAATTAATTCGCTTTTTGTTGTAACCCGCATTTTTCTTTTAATTTTTTCTAAATAATGTTCCACAGTACGAAACGATAAATTAAGCAATATGCCGATTTGTTTAGCAGATTTTCCACGCACATAATGGATCAAACACTGAGTTTCACGCGGTGTTAACTGAATATCACCAAAGGAATTAAAAAAAATATGCTGCATGTTATGTGTAGGGTCGTGATGGGTAAAGAGACCTAATTTATTCATCATCATTAACGATGAAGTAAGATCATGCAACCCCAGCGCAATAGCACAATTAAAAATGCCGAGCAGGCGGTGATTTTGATTATACCAAGGTGCTTTTACTGAAATAAATTGTATAAACTCACCGTCTTTGTTTCTTGTAAAAGTTTCTTCAAATACATGAATTTTATTTGTCTTAATGACTTGTTGATCATTAATAAATAATTTTTCAGCATCACTAGGGTGGGTGAATTCAAGTGCAGTTTTTCCAACTAGATCATGAATAGACATCACTCCACACGCTTCGGCACAGGTGTCATTGAAGCGTATTATTTTACTTTGAAAACCCAGAAAACAAACATTAAATGAATGCCGCAAAACTTCAGCTAAACAAACATCTTCATTTTTATCAGTCGAAGGTGGAGCGAAACAAACACCGTTGCCAAATCGTTTGAACACAAATTCTGAACTAACATTAAATGGTTTCATTATTATCAAAATCCAGGCTTATAGATATCAATATTGATCGAATAATACCCATGAGATGAGATCATGTCAATTTATTAGTATCCTTAATTTTTTACATTCGAAGCTAAATTTTTTGCTTTTGTTGCCAACGTTGAAAATCAGATAAGCGCAAATTATATCTTACTAAGACACCTTCATGTAAACGGCGCAATTCTTCGATAATTAGTGCTTGTATATTTACTCGATCATTAATATCGACATTTTTGTTTACGCCATCTTGAACAAATTTGTGAGCGCAATCCCGTTTCTTTAGAGGCGGGTTAGCGAATGTTTTTCCTTGCTTTTGTCATTATCCTCTAACTGATTTCATGTTCCAACTGACTCAAGAAGAATCCCAAAACTTGAGATCACAATCTGTGATCTCAAGTTGGGGTGGCCGTCGCTATCTGCCATATGTATTTACTGAGCAAGGTGTTGCCATGCTTTCGAGTGTTCTGCATAGTAAACAGCCCATCCAGGTCAATATTGAGATCATGCGAGCCTTTGTTCGCTTACGTCAGATGACTGACTCGCATAAAGAACTGCGACTAAAGCTACAAACTCTCGAGAAAAAATATGACAAGCAATTCAAGGTGGTATTTGAAGCCATCCACCAGCTGATGATGCCGCCAGTGACATCTAAAAAGCGCCTTATCGGCTTTCATTCATGGGAAGATGAAAAAACAGGTTAATGGCATCTATATCTGTTACCCACTAAATGGCGCGATTATGGCGCTCATGGCGCGATTTGAAAAACTGCGCCATGTGTGTACTGTCCTATATCCATACAGTGGATTCGGGTTCAACTACAAAACCGATCTTATAAAGACCACAGCAATCGATTATTTTCTTGCGGAAAATTCATCTAAAAATGTCGCTTGACCCTTGCATAAAATATTTATACTCTCAGCGCAAGTTTATCAATGGATGAAAGTTAATATGGAATTATCACCGCTGACCACGCGAAATCCGCGCCAATTTTTTTTGATACTGACTGCAATCGTCGCCGCTTTAGGCGGCTTTTTATTTGGTTATGATACTGGCATTATTTCCGGGGCATTAATCTTTATCCAGCAAACTTATCATGCCAGTGTATTCGCACAGGAAATTATTGTCAGTTCGGTCGTATTAGGCGCTTTATTAGGTGCTATTTTGAGCGGAAAATTGGCTGAATTATACGGCAGCCGGCAAATGTTAATTTGGATGGCCGTGACCTTTGCGCTCGGTACGTTATTATCTACTTTCGCACTCAACATAACTATGCTCATTTTCAGTCGTTTTATTATCGGCATTGCTATTGGCATCACCTCCTACATTTCCCCTTTATTTATTTCCGAAATGTCGCCTGCAAAAAATCGCGGCGCGTTAGTCTTATTAAACGGAATTATGATTACCAGCGGCGAAACTATCGCTTTTTTAATTGATTATGCACTCGTACCCACACAATCATGGCGCTATATGTTCGCCACCGGTTTAATTCCAGCCTTATTACTTTTTGTTGGCATGCTGCTATTACCTGCTTCACCTCGTTGGGCAGTTTTAAAGGGACGCTTTACTGAGGCGCGTGCAATTCTGTGCAAAGTTCGTGACAAAAGCGAAGTCGATGCAGAATTAAACGATATCATCCATAGCACGCAATGGATAAGAAGCGGTTGGTCAACACTATTTTCAAAAAAACTATGGCCGGTGCTATGTATAGGTTTAGGCTTAGGTGTGTTACAACAATTTGTCGGTATCAATACCGTCATGTATTACGGCCCAACGATTTTTGGCACCGCAGGTTTTAAAAACCACAGTTCACAGATGTTAGCCACATTTGGCATGGGTTTGATGAATACTTTAATGAGTATTGTGGCGGTACTTATTGTAGATAAAATTGGCCGTCGACGTTTGTTATTAGCAGGTTTAACACTGGCTGGTATGAGTTTAGGATTGGTAGGTCTTATTTTTTATTCGCATATCCATACGCCTTTTTTTATCTGGCTTAATTGTATTTTTATGTTGAGTTATATTGCTGGTTATTCCTTAAGTATTGGTTCATTATTTTGGCTCATCATTTCTGAAATCTACCCGCTTCATGTTCGCAGCCTAGCCATGAGTTTTGTCACAGCGGTGCAATGGGCGGCTAATTTTCTCGTGGCATTAACATTTTTATCTATTTTAAATAGTATAGGGCCCGTATTTACTTTTTGGCTATATAGTTGCATGTGCTTAATTAGTTTTTTCTTTTGTTATTATTTAGTGCCTGAAACACGAGGTATTTCACTAGAACATATCGAAAATAACTTACGTCTAGGAAAAAATTTACGCGAGCTGGGACAAACCATATGACAAAAATTACCTTAGGAGTGATCGGCGCTGGCCGAATTGGAAAATTGCATGTAGAAAATATTTTACGCTATTTTCCGCAATTTCAAATTAAAAGTATTGCTGATCCTTATTTAGATGAATCGTGGGCAAAAGCCAAATCGATTACGTATTTATCCCGGGAACCTGCCGATATATTTGCGGATGTGGAAATAGATGCTGTGTTAATTTGTTCGCCAGCAGAATTGCACGTGCCACAAATTATGGCGGCAGCAGCCAGAGGAAAACATATTTTTTGTGAAAAACCGATTGCCACCGATATCGCACAAATTGAATTAGCTTTGCGAGCAGTAGCAAAAGCAAATGTGAAACTGCAAGTCGGATTTAATCGCCGTTTTGATCCGAATTTCAATAAAATTCAAGCGATGCTACGCAATCATGCCATTGGCACTCCGCATTTATTACGCATCACTTCGCGCGATCCAGAAATTCCCCCGCCAAGTTATTTAAAAACATCGCAAGGTATGTTTTTGGATATGACCATTCATGATTTTGATATGGCACGTTTTTTAATGGCGAGTGATATTCAAGAAGTGTATGCGGCTGGCAGCGTGTTGATTGATAATTGTTTTGCAGAACATCATGATATCGATACCGCGATTATCAATTTAAAATTTGCTAACGGTACTTTAGGCGTGATCGACAATAGCCGGCAAGCTGTCTATGGTTATGATCAACGTGTAGAAGTATTTGGTAGCGAGGGCGCGATTTCAGCCGATAATAATAAACCTACTAATACGATGTTAAGTAACAAGCAAGGAGTCATGTCTGATAAGCCACTCTATTTCTTTTTAGAACGTTACCGAGAATCTTATCTTGCAGAATTACAAGCGTTTTATGATTGTGTTGTTAACGATACACCGCCACTGGTATCAGGAAAAGATGGTTTATATTCTGTGGTCATTGGTCTTGCTGCGCAACAATCCTTGCGAGAAAATCGCCCTATTAAAATTGATTATCAACGTTGGAGCGATTTATGAATTGGCTGATAGATTCCAGTCGGCCTTTGGACATGATTTGTATGGGCAGAGTCGCGGTCGATTTTTACTCTGAGCAAATCGGCAGTTCCATTGCCGAGTCAAAAACATTTTGTAAATATTTAGGCGGTTGTGCTGGAAATATCGCTGTCGGCTCAGCGCGTCTTGGCTTGCGTACCTCGATGTTATCTTGTATCGGTCAAGATGAGTTAGGACAATTTTTAAAAAATGAATTGCATCGCGAAAATGTGGATACACAATTGTTGCGTGAAACCAGTAAACATCTGACTGGATTAGTCGTGCTTGGCGTAAATCCACCGGATCGTTTCCCGCTGATTTTTTATCGTGAACGCTGTGCCGATATGCAAATAAAAAAACGTGATATTAATAAAAAAATTTTTTCTACTGCCAAATCGCTGTTAATTACTGGCACCGGATTATCTACCAAGTCTATGCGTGCCACCAGTCATTTTGCCGTGGCTACCGCACAGGCCGTTAACACCAAAATTATTTTTGATTTAGATTATCGCCCGGTATTATGGGGCTTAACAGCACAAGGCGATGGTGAATCACGTTATAAAGTATCGCAACGTGTGAGTGAAGAATACCAAACTATGTTACCTAAATGCGATTTGATTGTTGGTACCGGCGAAGAAATTCTAATCGCCGGAAATGCCAATGATGTGGAACTTGCTTTAAAAAATATTCGCACGTTCACCGCCGCTCCCATTGTGTTAAAACGAGGTGAGCAAGGATGCGCGATTTATTTAGAGGATATGTCACAACCTATCTCAGCTAAACCTTTTCCAGTTAAAATTTTAAATGTGTTAGGCGCTGGCGATGCCTTTTTAAGCGGTTTAATGCGAGGGCTTTTGCGCGGAGAAACTTGGCAAACAGCGGCCACTTATGCCAATGCCTGCGGAGCCATTGTCGTGACACGGCATGGGTGTGCGCCAGCCATGCCGTTTTTTAAGGAAATGCAACAATTTATTGAGGAAAGAGCATGTCTGAATTTCTAATTCGTAATCCCCAAGGTTTTGCCGCAGGTTTTACCCCGATTACGCAAATTGGTGAAGCAGTGCACGATACTGGAATTCAATTTGGCATATTAAAATTATCCGCTGGCGAAGAACGAGAATTTTTAAGTCCATTGGAATCTGCTTATTTGCTGATTCAAGGAAAATGTATCTTAGGTCATGATGATGTGAGAAAAACGGTAGAGCGTCGTTCTTGTTTTGATGATGATCCAACTGCTATCCATTGTGCTGCTCAGCAGCGTATTTCTATCAAGGCGCTGACGGCATGTGAATTTGCTGTGGCGCAAGTAGAAAATTCGCAGTCATTTGCGACCAAAATATTTTGTGCTGAAACTATGCTCGAATCGGAAAAACGTGGCCAAGGCTTGTTGCATGACACGGCTTATCGAATCGTACGCACTATTTTTGATATTCGAAATCGCCCTGAAGCTAAATTAGTATTAGGCGAAGTTATCAACGCCCCGGGTCGTTGGTCAAGTTATCCCCCGCATCATCATTTGCAACCGGAAATTTATCATTATCGTTTTACGGAGCCGCAAGGATATGGACACGCAGAATGCGGCGAACATGTTTTTAAAGTGCGGCAATTCGATACTTATAAAATTTTAAATGAAAATGATCATGCACAAACGGCGGCACCAGGTTACGGCATGTATTATATTTGGGTCATTCGTCATCTGGATGGAAAACCCTATGGTTGCCCTGAGTTTGCTGAAGAACATAGTTGGGCAAAATCAACGGAAGCAAATACACGGGTTTGGAAAGGCCCGTTTGAAAAGAGGTGAGAAGATGGCAACGCAACGATTAACCATGGCACAAGCTTTATTAAAATTTTTAGATAATCAATTTGTATCACTGGATGGTGTAGAGTACAAATTTGTAAAAGGCGTATTTGGTATTTTTGGTCATGGCAATGTCACCGGCCTTGGCGAAGCATTAGAATATTTAGATACAGATTTAGTCTATTTACAAGGTCATAATGAACAAGGCATGGTTCATACGGCCACTGCTTATGCAAAACAAAAAAATCGTTTAGAAATTTTTGCCTGCACTTCTTCTATCGGCCCAGGCGCACTCAATATGGTAACCGCGGCGGCTACTGCCACCGTCAATCGCATTCCAGTTTTATTATTGCCGGGCGATATTTTTGCTTGCCGTCAACCTGATCCAGTATTGCAACAGATGGAGGTGAGTTATGATTACACGCTCACGGCGAATGATTGTTTTAAACCGGTCAGTAAATATTGGGACCGAATTTCACGTCCAGAACAGTTAATGACAGCCGCGCTCAATGCCATGCGCGTGTTAACAGATCCGGTGGAAACAGGAGCAGTAACATTATGTTTACCGCAAGACGTGCAAGCTGAAGCTTATGATTATCCAGAGAGTTTTTTTGCGAAACGCATACATTATTTAGATCGCCGTGAATTAGCAACGCGAGCGCTACAAACGGCGGTTGAAAAAATAATGGCGGCAAAAAAGCCCCTTATTATTGCTGGCGGTGGCGTTCATTATTCCTTAGCCACCGCAGAGTTAGTTGATTTTGCTGAAACGTTTGGTATGCCGGTGGCTGAAACCCAAGCGGGCAAATCGGCCATGGATTGGCAGCATGCGATGAGTGTGGGCGGAATTGGTGTCACAGGAACGGAAGCAGCGAACTTATTAGCACAAGAAGCAGATGTGGTCTTAGTGATCGGCAGTCGATTATCGGATTTTACGACCTCTTCAAAAACTGTTTTTAATGCGGCTGCGCAACTATTACATTTAAATTTAAATCCATCCGATGCTTTTAAAATGGATGGTATGGTTTTATTGGCGGATGCAAAACAAGGTTTAATCGCTTTGAAACAAGCCTTAACGCAACAAACTTATTGCACAGATGCAACCTACCAACAGACCATTGCTAATTACCGTGCAGAATGGCAACGTGAAGTCGATTTTTTATATCAAGTCACCAGCATGCAAGGAAATTGCCAAACCACTATTTTAGGAAGACTAAATAAATTCATCGATAATAAAGCTATAATTGTTTGTGCGGCCGGTAGTTTACCGGGCGATTTGCATCGCTTATGGCGTAGCCGACACCCTAAAACCTATCATCTGGAATATGGTTTTTCTTGTATGGGCTATGAAATTGCGGGCGGACTGGGCGCAAAAATGGCAGCGCCAGAGTCCGAAGTGTATGTTTTGGTGGGTGATGGCAGTTATCTAATGTTGCATTCTGAGTTACTAACTAGCATTCAAGAAAATTATAAAATTAATATTATTTTATTTAATAATAATGGCTATCAATGTATCAAGAACTTGCAAATGGCCCATGGCAGTAAAGGCTTCGGTAATGAGTTCCGCTCTCGTTCGCAGACGACGAAACGCTTGGATGGCCAACCGCTGGTCGTTAATTTCACGCAATATGCTGAAAGCTTAGGGGCGAAATCATATTATGCGGCTGATGAAATGGAGTTTCAAAATGCGCTACAACAGGCAAAAAAACAGCCTATTTCAACAGTGATTGAAGTACCTGTTTTACCTGGCACCATGTCGAAAGGTTATCAATCATGGTGGCGTGTCGGCGTGGCTGAAGTATCAAGCAACCAAGCCGTGATCGATGCGCATCACGCCATGCAAGAAAAAATTAAATTAGCAAAGATGTATTAACATGAAAAATATAAAACTTGGCATCGCTCCGATTGGCTGGAGTAATGATGATATGCCGGAATTGGGCGCCGATATTTCATTTGCACAATGTATCGAGGAAATGGCGCTGGCGGGTTTTCAAGGTTGTGAAGTAGGACATAAATTTCCACGCGATCCTAGTGTGTTGCAAACAGCCTTAGCACAACAAAATTTAACTGTCGCCAGCGCATGGTTTAGCCTTTATTTTACTGAACCTAATCGCCAACAAGAAACGATAGCTGGTTTTGTGACACATATGAATTTTCTTAAAGCGATGGGCGCCAAAGTTATTGTAGTGTGTGAATGCGGTCATAGTATTCAAGGTAAACCATTGCCGGTATTTATGCATAAACCTATTTTTTCTACGCAACAATGGCAATTATTGGTGGATGGATTGCATCACATTGGCAGACTCGCAGAAAAAAATAATATGACGATTGTTTATCATCATCATATGGGAACAGGTGTACAAAACGCTGATGAAATCGATCAATTGATGAGGATGACTGATCCAACTTATGTATCCTTATTATTGGATACAGGGCATTTAACATTTGCAGGTGATCAGCCATTCAATGTGTTAACCAAATATTTTTCGCGCATCAAGCACGTACATTTAAAAGATATTCGCCATGATGTGTTGCAGCAAGTCAAAGATAACAACATGAGTTTTCTCGAAGCAGTCAAAGCAGGGGTATTTACGGTGCCGGGAGATGGCTGCATTGATTTCCAACCAATATTACAATATTTAATTGAAAAAAATTATCAAGGCTGGTGGATTGTCGAAGCGGAACAAGATCCAGCGCGAGCACATCCACTGACTTATGCCAAAATGGCGAAAGGCTTTTTAGCCAATTACGGCGAGTTTTGAAGAAAGAGAGCAAATACTTGACCCTTCATTTCGACATTAAATATGCTAAAATACAAGGGTATTTTGGCAAATAAATGGATAAAACACAAATAAACGGGGTTTGGATAGTATTAATGAACATATGTTTCAAAAATAGCGATCGATTTTAAATAAAATTGGCAGCCTCATTCAATTTCTTTACGGTATTTCTCAAGGATTGTTTATTTAATGTAGCAAGATACGCTTCTACATTTTTTGGTGGATTTTTCAAACTTGTCCTATGACGTTTTACTGCGATACAAACTGTCTCTAAAGATAGATCAATTAGATTTATTACAAATTCATCTGGATGTTGTGCTTCAATACCATGTTGGCCAGTAATTTCCTTTGGGAAATCTTTCATATTATAAGTAACTATCACTGATGAATTGGAATGAATCGCAGCTGCTAATATATGTCTATCGTTAACATCTGGTAGTATTAATGTAGGAATTAAGTGTTGATAATTTTCAACTAAACAATCTCGAACACTAGTATTCATTTTATCTCGTGTTTTTTCCAAAAATTCGTGGTTAAGATCTTTTCTATCAGATAAAACACTACTAATCCATTCTTCATGAATTTCATTGGTCCACTTTGCATGATACAAATCTGTAATAGCTAAATGCATTAGCAAGTCTCGCAACGGTGCAGGATAAAGAACGCACGCATCATACAATACTGCAAAATCCGTCATTCTTAATATCCCATATTATGTTTTTGCGCTTCATTTGCTAATTCTTCAAGAATTTTCAGACGTTCTTTATCAACTTGTTCTTTATAGCGCAAAACATCTTTTGCAAATACGCGTCTTCTTGCACCCACTCGACGAAATGGAATTTTCCCTTCTTCTAATAAATTAACCAAAAAAGGGCGCGATACATTTAATAAATCAGCAGCCTCTTGGGTTGTTAATTCAGCATGAATCGGTATTAATGTCACTGCATTACCTTTTGCCATTTGAGATAAAATCACGACTAACAATCGAAGTGCATCAGAAGGGATTGCGACTGTTTCAATACTTTTTCCTTTTTTTAATAGTTGAAACTCAGGATGTGTAGTCGATTTAATATAAGCAGAAAGCTTTCGGCTAGATTCTCCAGCTAAGGTTATTTCTTTATCTGTAGGGATATGAATACCCGTATTATTTAATGTTAGTTGCATGACAATGATCTCCAATTTCATATATATATTATAACATATAAACGAAATAATCGAAATTACACGAAATAAATAACATAATTCAAAACATTAAATTTTATAAGTATCTGTATAATAAGTAATTAATATGAAAAACGAAGGTTTAAAAATACCCGACTCTTATCATGTACTAGAAAAGATATTCGTAAATCTCCAGAACCTATTGTCCGTAAAAAGCAGAGTGATTTTAAGGCGTAAAAATATCCAACTTGTAAGCTAGCGATAAAACGGCGATTATGTAACAAAGGATTGAATGGACTCAGCATGAAACGACTTGTTTTTCATAACTCCGAAGATTATACCCTAGGTGTTGAACTGGAATATCAAATCATCAATCCTGCAACATACAATTTGACATCCAAGGCAAAAGAATTAATTCGTAACGTAAGCAATACTTCTTTTCAGAAATTCATCAAACCTGAGATTACCCAAAGTATGTTAGAAATTAATACCTCTATTCATACTTCGCCGAAAACAATCATTCCTGAATTACAAAAAATTCGCCAATATTTACTGGAACAAGCTGAACAGTTAAATGTATTATTTTGTGGTGGCGGCACTCATCCTTTCCAAAAGTGGATCACAAAGAAAATATTTCCTACCAAACGTTATCACAAATTAGCTAAACGCTACCAATATCTTTCGAAACGGTCGACTGTTTATGGTCTCCATGTCCACATTGGTTGCTCTAGCCCTGAACGCGCTTTGTATCTCACGCATATATTTCATCGATATGTCCCACAATTAATTGCGATGAGTGCTTCGTCACCTTTTTATCAAGGTGTGGATACTGGCTATCACTCATCTCGTACTACTATTTTTAATATGTTTCCGTCATCGGGTACTATTCCCTATCTAACCTCATGGAAAGAATTTTCTAATTATTTTTTTAAAATGGAAAATTTAGGCGTTATTGAAAGCATGAAAGATTTTTATTGGGATATCCGACCCAAACCTGAGTTTGGTACTGTAGAAATAAGAGTATGTGATATGCCATTAACTTTTGAAAAAGTCATTGCTATTGTTGCCTATATTCAAACTTTGTCATGTCATATTTTACAGACAAAATCTTTGCCCTTATCCAAAGAAATTTATTTATTGCATAATTTTAATCGTTTTCAAGCCGCACGTTATGGTTTAGATGGAGAGATCATTGATCCATTTACTGATAAAAAAATAAAGATAAGAGAAGATATTCTTAAAACTATTGCTGACATAAAAGCTTCGGCTAAATATCTAGACAATACGAAATATATTAAAAGTTTGATGAAAAATGTTCAAAACAAAAAAAATGATGCCACGGTATTACGTGCTACTTTAAATAAAACTGGCAGCTTAAAAGAAGTGGTGCGAGAACAGTGTCGATTATGGATGAAATAGCACTTTTTATCTTCCATAGTTATCTTCAAATCGTACAATATCCTCTTCGCTAATATAACCGCCGAGTTGCACTTCGATAATTTCTAAAGGGATTTCTGTTTGGTTTGATAATCTATGCTTGACCGATTTTGGAATAAACGTCGATTCATTTTCTTTTAAAGTAAATATTTTATCACCGCAATGTACACCCGCAACGCCTTTCACCACCACCCAATGTTCAGATCGATGTTGATGCATTTGTAAAGATAAACTTGCGCCAGGTTTGATGGTGATGCGTTTCACCAGAAAACATTTGTCCTGATGTAATACTTCATAGTGACCCCAGGGACGATACACTTTGCGATGTAAATTAATTTCATTGCGCTGTTGTTGCTGAAGACGCGTCACCATTTCTTTGACTGATTGGCTTTTATCTTTATGCGCTACTAACACAGCGTCGGATGTTTCTACGACAATATGATCACTCACCCCGACCACCGCTAACACCCTACTCTCCGCGCGCAAATAAGAATTTTTTACTTGTTCGGTAAAAATATCGCCTTGCAACACATTACCATCTTGATCAGCTGTTTGAGTTTCACAAAGTGCAGACCAAGAGCCCACATCGCTCCACGCGGTATTAAGCGGCATTAACACGGCATTTTTAGTTTTTTCCATAATGGCGTAGTCAATCGAATTGCTAGGAATTTTATCAAACGATGTTTTATCCAAGCGAATAAAATCTAAATCCTTGCTCATCTCTGTAAGCGCTTGTCGACAATGTTGCAAAATATCGGGGGCATAGTGTTCAAGTTCGGCTAAATATTGCGAAGCACGAAACATAAACATGCCGCTGTTCCAATAATATTGACCAGAATCAACGTAGGATTTCGCTGTGATTAAATTGGGTTTTTCGACAAATTGTTCGATATGATGCTTATTTTCTTTAATGCTTGAAGAAACTTTAATATAGCCATATCCCGTTTCTGGACTCGTCGGTGTAACGCCAAAAGTGACCAATTTATTATTTTTTGCATACTCAACGGCTTGATTCATTAAATCCGCAAAATATTGGTTATCTTTGAGCATATGATCGGCTGGCAAAATTAATAATATCGGATCCTCTGCTTGATGATATAAGGCTGCGATCGCAGCAGCTGGCGCCGTATTTCTTCCTACCGGTTCTAAAATGATTGTTGCATCATGGATACCAATCGCTTGTAATTGTTCTGCAACTAAGAAACGATGTTCTTGATTGCAAACGACGGTGGGTGCAGAAATTGTCGGAATATCGCGCGTACGCAATACTGTATCTTGCAACATCGTTCTTTGACTGACGAGTGGTAATAATTGTTTTGGATAGGCACTACGCGATAATGGCCACAAACGGCTACCTGAACCACCAGCTAAGATAATTGGAATGATCATTTAATTTTTCTCGATTTTTTCTGAAGCTATCCATAGAAATAGTACCTGAGATCAAGAAGTCTGAAAAGAGAAGATTTTATGGCGATTGTTGCTTTAAAAGCCATGATATATAATGAATTTTTAATTTTAAAATTAAGGATATCATCATGGATAAAATTTTATTAAAAATAATGATTGTTTGTTTAATGTTGGGTGGTTGTTTACAAATAGCTTCAGCCAGACCCGCTGAGAAAACGATGCATAAAGAACAACTCAGCGCATGGGAACAAAAGATTCGAGCGCGGGCAAGAATAGCCGAACATCAGAAAATGAAAATGCAAATGCAACAAGCAAAATTGCATAATCAGGATATGGAAAAACAAACAGCGATGACACAATAACACATACAATAGGCTAATCAACAAGCCAAATAACGATGGAATGCAGCGGAAAACAATATTCAATCAACGGGACAAACGATGAAATCTTCCCAAGACTTGGCAAACTAAAAATATTTTGATTTGCCTATTGCCTTATATCTTTTAAGATATCTGGCTTTATTTATTCGAACAAGACGAGGAAAAATATGAAAAACCTAGAGCAACTTAAAGCAAAAATTTCCGTTATCATGGATGAAAGGATTCGTAACCCAATCAATTTCGAAGCCTTTGCTGCGCAAATGCTTGAGCTTGGTGTGACACGTCTGAGTTTTGATGCGTTGAAAAATGAAATGCAGTTTTATACCAAAGATCATTATGTCATTGCTTCCAGCATGACCCATCTCATCGAAGCTAAATCCAAAGATAACTGGATCTTAGGTGATAACTTAGATACTGCTTTCTTGGAAAAATCCATTCAAGAATTAGATGCGGGAAATATTTCAGCTATCGAATTTCATCGGCGAATTTATTCAGCCGCCGTGGTGTATGTGAATGTGTATTTAATCCCGCGCCGAATTTATTATATGGGACTAGATGGGCAGCATTATTTAGAGAAGTATTAACCTACAGCTAACCTTTTGAAATTATAGAAACTTTTTTTATGTAATTTGGGAAATTTAATGCCAAATTACATAGATATGGGGGGGATCATGAGGAATATCATGATACTATTCATGGATTACCTTTTGAGAATGGACTGCAACAATTAATAACAATTTTGCGTGGCAAAGAAACAAACTGAAATAATTTTTTAAAGATAAATCAAGGTTAGAAAATCATGAAACGCAAAGATAAAATTGCTACCGTAACCAATCCTTCCCAAGGCATAGGTGAACACCCGTTGTCATTGGCGGAAAAACTAATAATTTTTAACCCAATAAAACACGGCGGCGAAGTCATCATATCAGATCAAATCGGTGTGGAAAAATTTTGAAATCTTAAGGAAATCCCTATGCTAAAAAAACGCAAACTCGGCCAGCAAGGCCTCACAGTCTCTGAATTAGGTTTAGGTTGCATGGGCATGAGCCAATCTTACGGCGTGCCAAATGATGCCGAATCGATTGCGACTATTCATCGCGCTATTGAACTTGGGCTTAATTTTTTTGATACAGCAGAAGTGTATGGCCCTTTTACTAATGAAAAATTATTAGGTCAAGCATTGCAGGGGCGGCGTGAACAAGTGGTCATTGCCACTAAATTTGGCTTTAATATTGTCGATGGCAAAATGGCCGGTGTTACCAGTCGTCCAGAACATATTAAAAAAGTCGTAGAAGAATCGCTGCAGCGATTAAATACAGATTATATTGATTTATTGTACCAACATCGTGTTGACCCAACCGTGGCTATTGAAGATGTCGTCGGTGCCATGGCGAATTTGGTGACGGATGGAAAAATTCGTTTCTTAGGTCTTTCTGAAGCTGGAGAAAAAACCATTCGACGTGCACATGCGGTGCATCCTATATCTGCTTTACAAAGTGAATACTCGCTTTGGGAGCGAAATTTAGAAGCTAATATTATTCCATTGTTGCGCGAATTGGGAATTGGCCTCGTCCCCTTCGCACCACTTGGTCGCGGATTTTTAACCGGCACTGCGAAGCGTGCAGAAGATTATCCGGAAAATGATTATCGTCGAATGGATCCGCGTTTACAGGGAAAAAATTACGATGCGAATAGGCATGCTGCTGCGATTGTGCAGCAATTAGCACAGCAGAAAAAAGTCACCTCGGGACAATTAGCATTGGCATGGTTGTTGCATAAAGGAAACGATATCGTGCCGATTCCGGGAACGAAACATCGCCACTTTCTCGAAGAAAATGTGGGTGCAGCAGATGTGTCATTGACTGCAGAAGAAATGAAAATCTTAGATGATGCGCTGCCGCAAGATAAAATAGCAGGTTTGCGCTATCAAGAACAACAGTTGAAATACATTGATCGCTAGATTTTAGCGAATCCCGAAGTGGGTGGATGGTTACTTCGTTAAGGTTGTGGCGGTGTTGGAATGACTGTGTTGGTTTGCCTAGTAGTAGTTGTGGTTTGTTGAGTCGTTGTGGAAGGCGCCACGGAAGGGGTTGGACCTGTTGGGGGAGTTGCTGTTGTTTGGATAGTGGTCGTTGTTTGCTGAACATAAGATTGGCCATACATATAATAGGAAAAAATAAGAATCACAAAGATGCCAACAATAATTATTGAGAGTATGGCAATAATTTGATAATAAAAACTACGTTCTTGATTAACCGGATCATTAGGATTATTCGGATCGGTACCACGATTATTTGCCATAAATCCTCCTGTTTTCGGAAGCATTGTTACAGTTATTATTTTTCAATATTGATAGGCACTTTGTTCTTCTAAAAAAAATGGGCTGGCTAAGCATTCTTAGCCAGCCTAATTTTATTCTTGTAGCAACACTTCTTTCAGTGATTTTAGGGGCCTCACTTTGATAACATTGCGCTTTGGTTTAGCCGCTATTTTGATTGTTTCCCCTGTGCTAGGATTTCTACCTTCACGCGCTTTTGTCGCAGGCTTGGTTTTACGAACCACTTTGATGGCCATTTCAGGAATAGCAAATTCACCTGAACCTTTTTTAATTACATGACATTTCGCAAGATGGCCTGCTGTAGCAAATACAGCTTGGACTTGCTTATGCGTTAAGCCAGTTTGTTCAGAGATAGCTTTCAATATTTGGCTTTTAGTTTGCTTAGCGGTGATAGGTTTTAATTGCAAAGAACCCGATTTTACTTTAGCTTTTGGTTTTGCTGGCATACGATTTTTCTCCATTAGTTAGACATCCATCAATCACATATTAGCACTAAAAATAGATCAAATGTATCTCTGGACGCTAGTTTTTATATATCAAAATCATTATTGCTTGAAAGAACGGATGCGGTTCTCTCCTTGCATGTGTAATATTTTTGTGCAAAATTGTCAAGCAAATAGATTGTGTTATAAAATTATCCGCAACAACGAAGTAATGATGGCGAACAATGAATGCACATGAACTATTCCAAATCTTATGCGGCTGATTTATTGCGTGGAGTGGATGTCACGCAGCGGCCACCTCTTACCCAAAATTTGGCGCGCGAATTGGCGGGGAAAAATAAAAAATTACTGGATGTGGGTTGTGGAACGGGTAAAAAAAGTTTTAGCTTGGCTGATGATTATCAAACTATCATCGGACTAGAGCCATCAGGCGAATTGTTGGAGATTGCGCAAAGTGAGATTAATAATCACAAATTAAAAAATTGTTATGTAGTGGATGGGGTGTCTGAAATGCTGCCATTTCAAAATAATGCGTTTGATGTGGTGATGTGCGTTTTATCTTGGTGGCATGCGAGTGAAATACATAGAGTATTGAATTCGGCGGGCGTTTTTCTTTTGGAATGCTTAGGACCAAAAGATAAAGCTGATTTCACCCGGTTTTTTGGTAAAGATGATAAGGGCTGGCGTGGCGCGAATCTAAATACTGATTTTGCGGAAATGGAAAAAAATATTAAAAATAAATTAGCCAATTATTTTCAACATGTCACGCTAGAAAATATCACTTGGCAAACGCGATATTCCAAAGCAGGTTTGTGGGCGTTATTGAATAATACTTTTTCTACAGTGAGAGATTTTCATCCCGTGAATGATCAAGCTGCTTTTGATGAGGCGATCAAGCAATTGCAAACGGATGAGGGTGTGGTATTAACACAAAATAGATTGCTGGTAGTGGCTAAAAGAGCGAATGAAGTAATTATTTATTAAAAATCATGAGAATTGAGTTAAAGTTGATCAACCTTCATGATTAAATTTTTATCTATAGCCTTTTAAGCTATCGATTCAACTATTTCACTTGTTTAGTTATTCTCACCCGTCATCTTTTCGGTGATAAAATATCAATATGATGCGTCTCAATTTCTCGCTTTGCATGTTATCAGTAGGCGTGTTTTCTTTATTTCAAGAAAACCAAGCGATCGCTCAACCCAACATTTATGCCTTTACCCAAGCTGGAATGTTTTCCCCAGCCGTCAAGAATGCGCTGGCGCGGGTTTATGTTCCCAATGGCAAAGATGGAACAGTTTCAGTAATCGATCCTGCGACTTATCGTGTAATACAAACATTTTACACTGGCAAAGAACCGCAACATGTTGTGCCTTCATATGATTTACAGACTTTATGGGTGTTAAATAATAAAAGTAATAGCGTAACACCTATTGATCCGACCACAAGTCAACCAGGAAAATCTCTTCCGGTCGATGATCCGTATAATCTTTATTTCTCACCAGATGGCAAATTCGCGATTGTGATTTGTGAAGAACGTAAACAATTACAATATCGCGATCCCAAGACTATGAAATTGCTAACCGCATTGCCGATAAAATGTGCCGGCGCCAATCATATGGAATTTACTTCCGATGGGCGATATGCCATTGTGACCTGTGAATTTTCAGGGGAATTGGTAAAAGTGGATATCGTAAAACAACAAGTGGTGGGAAATTTAACTTTAGGTAATAATAACGACCCGCCCCCAAAAAAATCTTCTACGGATGTGACGATTACCAGTGATGGACATGTTTATGCTGGTGATGGTCCGCAATCGACGGCGACGCAAAAAAATATGCGTAGTATGCCGCAAGATATTCGTTCCACCGCCGATGGGAAAATATTTTATGTTGCCGATATGATGAAAGATGGCGTTCATCTAATCGATCCAAATAATTTTACTAAAATTGGTTTCATTGCTGCTGGCGTTGGTACACATGCTGTTTATCCAAGTCGCGATGGAAAATTATTTTATATCTCCAATCGCGGCTGTCATCATAGTGAATGCGGACCGCACGGGCCAGGTAGTGTGAGTGTTATTGATCCTGAGAAACAGAAAGTCATCGCCACCTGGGCGATAACCAATGGTGGCAGCCCGGATATGGGGAATGTCAGTGCGGATGGTAAAGAATTATGGCTTGCAGGACGCTATGATGGAGAAGTTTATGTGTTTGATACCGCTACTGGGAACTTAACTCATCGCATCGCCGTCGGCAGCGGCCCGCATGGGCTGGCGGTTTGGCCGCAACCTGGCAGATATTCCTTAGGACATACGGGGAATATGCGTTAAGTATTGAAAAAAATTGGATTATGGATAGATTTGTCGATTCCGTTGAAAATGACTCTTGTCGTGAATTAGACCTCAACCTTATTTGCCTCTGTAAGATAGTGGTCGAGTTGTTGCAAAAAATAGTTAAAACCAATACGTTCTTGTTCTAGGCGGATATTTTCTCCGAAAACATTATTTAATAAATCTTGATATAAACGTTGTTCTTCAAAGGTTAAATAAGATAATTGTGCAGAGCAGCGTTTATTAGGTAATTCCGTTACCCATAAATTCTGAAATTTTGTTAGTGTCAATGAATCCATTAAAAAACTTATGGTCTGCGGATAATAGCTGCGTAATTGCGAGAGCATAGCAAATCCATGGGTATCAATGTCGCCCCAATAGGTAATAGTTTTATTTTTGAACCAAGCAACATTTCGTAATGATTGAATACCATAACCCAAGCCAAAAATAACAATACTATTTTTTACTGGTGGGAAACTTAGGCCATTAATTTTATTTTCAGTGATAAATATATGCTGGCAATTAATAGGATGATTTATAAAATTATTCAGTTGGACACTTAAATCACTCCTATTCGACTGCTGTAGGTCGGGGTCAAGCAAGCGAAAACGAATAAGCTTTTCATCAAATTTGAAGCCATAACGCTGCTCAAAATAATGCGCGCCTCGTTGAGTTATTTCAGTGTTAATTGCGGTTGCTGGCAATAACTGATCAAGCAATTCGATAAGAATAGGTTTATGCTGCTCGATAAATTTTGTATCGACACCAGGAATATCCAATTGCCTGATATAGAGATTTATTTGGGGATTATTACGCAAAAAATCACAAATGGCGAAAAACCGCGGCCATTCCTTTTTATAATCGAGGATATTTTCTGGATAACGGCATAACCATGGTTTTAACAAAGGTTCTCGCTGAACAAGATCCGCAGCTAACTGCTGAAAGTTTTCAAATTCTTTTGTTTTGTTGATGAATTGCAAAAAATCTGATGGTTGATGAAATACGATATAATGAGGAAATGATTGTTGGCCTAATTGGCGATGATTAATTTCCTTAAAGATAACTTCATAGCCAAACCCCAAATGAATTTTACTTTGCTCTAATAACTCTTTAATCCAAGCGCGTACTTGCAAATAATCATGTTGTAACTGTGATGCTGAAAGCTTGGGTAAATCAAAATTTAATGGAAAAATAGTCTCACCCATTAGGCAACTACGTTGCAGGTGGTAATCATCCCAAATTCTTTTCGCCTTGGCTTTAATTTGTGCCAGTGAGATCATCTGCCATTTTCTCTTGATATTGGTGTTTTTCTTGGTGGTATTCTTCGATAGTTAAATTGCGAATGACGGAGTTACAGCCATTTTGATTTTCAATGAAATGAATGTTTTTAATATAATCTTCAATGATATGAATTTTTTGTAATGGCGTGACGATCAATAATTGCAAATCTAATTTCTTAAATAACTCGAGTCCATAGCGGGTGCTGTCATTGGAACCTTTACCGAATGCCTCATCGATCACCACAAAGCGGAATGAACGTGATTGGGTCACACCCCATTCTAAACCAAATTGATAAGCAAGAGCAGACGCTAAAATGGTATAAGCCAATTTTTCCTTTTGTCCGCCGGATTTTCCGGAAGAATCCGAATAAAATTCTTTCTCAGTATTGTCAGCAAACCAACGCTCACTCGCCGAAAAATTAAACCAGTTGCGCACATCACACACTTTCTGTGTCCAACGCTGGTCCAAATCAGCAAGACCTTCACGACCATTAAAACGCTCTATTAATGCTTTAACTTGTAAAAATTTATCTTCATCGTAAAAATTTTTTTCTTCATGCAAGGTATTTTGTAAACAGCGACGAATATCTTGTTGAAAATCGCGTATCTCAATGTCTTGCGTTGGATCATTGAGTAATTCAATATACGTGCCAGGACTATATTCAATTTCATGCAGAGAGAGATTAATTTTTCGTAAGCGATCATGTATACTTTGTTTTTCTTGATTAAGTTGATTTTGAAATAATGCAATACTATTGATAGTGCCTTCGTTTAATAATTCTTTAAATCGTTTTTCATGGCGCGGCAAATCTTCTTCGCAGAGCGAATCGAGCATCTTAACATAGTCAGATGCCGCTTCAGGTACAGCATCGACTTCTTGTGTCTCAGCCGGATAATGATGTTTATACGCTTGCATTTGTTGGGTGATATTCGCTGCCAAGCGTTTATGGCGCGCGTCTTGGTTGTCAATTTGTTTTTGAATATAATTACGTGTATCACTGTGACAGTTGTCTAAATTAGCTAAATTTATTGATTCAATATTCGCATTTGTTAAGAATATATTTTGATATTCAGCCAACTTTTCCAAATGTTCCGGCGAGATGGTTTCATTAGCAGCAATTTCGGCCTTGATTAATTCTTGTTTGCGGTCATCGAGTTGTTGTTCTTGGCCGCCAATAACACGTTCCAATTTAGCTTGGTCGGTAGATTTTACTTGGACAGATTTTTTAATTTGTTCGAGCTTGGCGTTTAACATATGCAATATGTCCGACGTTTTTTCAATTTCCACTTTTTCTTGTTTTAAAATTTGTATTTTTTCTACCTGCACTTGCCAATGCAAATCATGGTAATTCGTTATCGCTAATAAATCACGGCAAGCATCACGATTATATCGGATCTTTTCATATTGTTTGCTCAGTTCCGACAATTGCGCAACAAATTGCAGACCTTCTGTTTGCAGCTTTTGTAATTTGGCAGCGAGAGCAGTTATTTTTTGGTTATTACTCCAACCTAAAATATAGCGGCTGCGGTCATGCAGCGGATAACGGTCATCTTTTTCATGGCGATCATTCTTCGCTTTAATTAGACCATTAGGTGTCATTGCTTGAGGTAAACGCCTAAATTCATCCAAATCTTCGCAACATATGTAATTAAATCTATTTAGTAATTCTTGTTTAAGCCAGGAATAAAAATAGCTGTCCGACTTAATCATCACTTTATTCACTAATGAATTTTGTTGCAGAGAAAATGCTTCGGTCGATTTTTCCATTTTAGTACGGTAGTAAATAAGTCGGCCTTTCAAGGACGTATGTTCAACATAACGATTGATTTCCGCATAGTGTTTTTCAGGCACCAGCAAACTGATACCAAAATTACGCAACAATTTTTCAATAGCGCCTTCCCATTTTTGCGCAATTTCAGTGACTTGCAAAAGCTCACCGACAAATGGCAATATGGTTTCATTGAGCTTTAAAGCGGTCAACAATTCTTGCCGTAGCATCAGCATTTGTACCGGAATATTATTTTTACGTGTTTTTAACGAAGATAATTCATTTTCAATATCTTGTTGTTGTGCCTGCAAGGACTTAATTTCCATACGCAGGTCCACTTGCTTTAGTTGTATAGATTGTTCGCTGGCTGTGGTGTTCGCCAAAATTGTTTCTATCAATTTCCGATTTCTATAAAAATCATCTTCATTCGCTACATTATTCAGGTCAATAATAGCAGTCAATTTTTTATAATGTTCAGCCATATGTTGTTTGCGTTGCTGCTCTTCAGTAAGATGAACAATTTCATTAGCTATCGCTTGCAAACGTTGGCCGCCATTATTGGCAATATTGGCTTTGAGTTCAGATTCCTGATTGTATAATTCTTGAATAAGTTTTTGAACAGCTATCAGTTTTAACTGGGATTTTTGTATGTCGGTTTCCAGTTGATCAATACGTTTTTTTAGTAAAATAGTTTGCTGTGAGGAAAAATAGGCGCGCAATTTATCTCGGCACGTCCGCAATTCCTGAATGATTTCAGCCAATTGTTGATATTCTTGAATATTTTCAAACAAAGGTTTTAATAAACCAATCTGATGTTTGGACTTTAAAACTGCCATGTGCGCGCGATTAAGATTATCAAAATTATGCCGCAATTCATTGATGCGTTGTTCAATATCACATTTTTCCAACATATGATTGCGTACAAATTCCGTTAGATTGCCTACTGATTTCATAGAAACGGTTTGGTAAAATAATTCCAAGGCTTGTTCATTATGAATACCCAAAAGATGACGGAATCGTGAGCTATACTCTTTAAAATTTTCGAACAATTCAATTTCTTCATCTTGGCGCAAGCGTTTTTTTAAGTTCAAAATATTACTATCAAATCCAGAAAAGTGGCCGCTGATAGTCAAAGGTTTTTGGGAGATCACAAAAAATTTTTCTGGGTTACGTTTATTATCTTTTATCCAAAATATTTGTGCTAAGGTAACACCTTGAGAAAATCCTGAATTATAAAAATAACCTAAAATGACGCTATAATTGTTTTCATCACGTAAGGCAATCGCTTTAGCAGATTGGGTGAAATCATCTTTTTCATTTTTATATTCACCGCGAATATAGGAATATAGATTACGTTCTTTATTGTCAGCACCAGCAGCCTTATTATAAATAATGCGATGATGCGGGACCAACAACGTAGTGATCGCATCCACTAACGTTGATTTTCCTGAGCCAATATCGCCAGTAAGTAAAGCATTAGCATTATTAGGATGAATTTGCCAGACATGCTGGTTAAACGTTCCCCAGTTGTATACTTCAAGACGTGTTAATCGAAATCCAGCCTCAGCATTTTTCGTCGTAATATCAAACAATTCAGTCTGCATGTTCTTGTCCATAATCTTTGTAAGTTTTTAATTTACTATCAATCTCAGTTAGCCAGTCCGCATTTATAAACGCTTTAATAATGCGCTGTATTTCATAATGAGGATCATCATTTTTTAAACGGCGTAAAAACCCATAATCAAGCATTTTGTTAATGCAAGTTTCAATTTGTTCTATTGTTTTTATTTGGTTGGCTCTCTCGGGTAAGAATAAGGACATCATATCTTGAATTTGCTGATGTGTGATAATGACACGGGTATTACCGCTACTCGCATCATTTTCAATCAATTTTTTGCGTAACAGCAGACAAAGTAAACTGACTGAGTAACTGAGTGGCCGCCGTTGAATAAGTCGAGGCAATGCAGCCTGATTCTCATCATTTTCGAGCGCTTCTTGCTGTCGTAAAAAAGCATAGCCTTCAGTTTCATCGATATATAATTCTAAATTCATTAAGGTGACATAATCACGCACAGATGATTGTAGATTTAGTAATGCGTTCCATAGGCTAGGCTGCTTATCTTGATAGAGAACACCTTTCATTAGATTAATAACAAGGAGAGATAAAGTGTTTGGGTTTTCTATCATGACTTCACCTAACAAAAATAATTTGTGGTAGTTGAATTTTTTTGGTAGCCAATACGCACCATGTTTGAATATCGTTACTAATCGTAGCACGCAAATCTTTGCTCGCAATATGGAGATAAGTAATAATTTCTTCTATGCCTTTTTTTATTGGAAACAATTCAATTAATTCAGTCAGGGAAATTTGTGTGCGGTCTCTCAGCGCATATTGAATATTATTTAATAATTCATTTTCATCAATAAAAGTTTGTTGATATAGCACATCCAATGCCATATTCATATTACCGGTTGTTAATTTATCAACGGTAATCACTGGATTTTGAGGAGGCGAAAATAAATTGCGCGACATAATAAATTCTAAACTAGGATTAAATGAATTCAGTACGGAAAATGTTTTTTCTTTAGGTATTATTGACCTAATCGCTATCGCTTGTTTTTCAATATTTTTAACAATTTCCATGATACGGCGATTTTCCAAATAGGCTTGCGTTTCCAGGTATTTTCGTAATTGTTCCGTCAGCGATACACTGGTCCTATATACTTTTTCACCTGCAGTGAATAAAGCTAAATCAATTTGATTAAGAATAGAAACAGGTCCTAAGGTCGCTACCTCATGTAAATCGGCGGTCATAGTCAACAAGGTCTTGAGTTCATCTTGAGAAGAGGGTGACATCAAAAATTCCCAGAATGCTTTAAAGCTTTTTCCTTGATCAGAGGTTTGAATAGAATCTTGCTCACGAAAAATAATATCAAGCAAATCGCCTTTTTGTTCATTGCTGACTGCGATTCGTTCGCGCGCTTCGCGATCAAGCATACGAAAATTATGTTCGACTTCCCGGAAATCCCCCAGTAATTTTCTAGCTGTTTCTTCCGCTAAAAGAAACTGTTCTTTGATTTTCCTGCCATCGTGTTCACTAACAATACCAGCGCGAATTTGCGTAATCTCGATATCGAGCCTATTTTTCTGCCGTTCTAATTCAGCGATGCGAAGTTCTGGATCTTGTTCCGCTTCATGCGTAATATTGCGCAATAGTTGGAACAGAGAAAGCAACCGGGATTCAGCACCGATAAATTGTTTGCGTTCTAAACTTAGCAGCCATTCGATGACTTTTTCAGCGGCAGGTGTTAAATCAAGTTCAGGCTCATCATGATGAGCGCTGTAATATTGACGTAGATATTCATTGTTATCATTTGACCATTCGTCGATATAATTTTTAGCGCTGCGCGGGTATTTATCTTCGCCGTGAAGATCGCGCAAGTGATAGAGATAATCGTTTAACTTGGCATGTAATTCGGAATAAAGAATAGAACGCCGGTTAGGTTGAATAAAAACACGATAAAAGAAACTAATGATGAGCGAGTTATTATCTGCATTAAGTAACCGTAAGGCTGGATGGGTTTGCTTTAATTTATCGAGATATTCATGATCTAGGGTATTCATTGTGATGATTATTTTGCTTAAAATCAGCTGAAATTGTATCAAGCAAAATAAATATTAGCAACTTTGGCATGTGAATAAAAAATAAACTTTATTTGATCAAAATAAAATCAGTTTGATCATATTATATGCACAATTTACTTTTCTTACGACCTAACATATCCCTTTTGAGATAGCCCATAAAATTTAGTACTATAAGGAAGATTTTACCGCATGGGGAAACTTAATTTTATCTGCGATTATTTGGTTAAAGGTTGTTGAAAAAGACTGGATAAAAGCAAATAAAAAGGTATATGGACTTTATCCTCTTAATCGTCGTTATGGTATTGTGCCTAATGCGCTGGTAAGAGAATTATTACCTGATGTATATCAAATTAATCGAGTCTTGGGAAAAACAAACTCCAAAAAATTTATTCAGCTGGTTGAAAATAATTTTTTTCATGATCAGAAAAAAATTATTCGCGAAAAGATGACAGCGAAAGATTTTTTCGCTTATTGCAAAATCGCATATCTGGCTAGTCAAGATAAAAATGAATCTATTGAGAAACATTTATCTGGCCGCGAAATGTATCGACTTTATGCAGATGGCAGAGACGACGGTTTACTGAGCATTGATCCAGATTCTCAGAAAGAATTTGCAGAATGGATTGATGGAACTCATCCAAAAAAGACCACGGGAGGCCACCCCTGGGAAATAAAACGCGGTGGTAATACGACACATATAGATCTTACGGTGTATCGTCCTTCTTATTCGATAAAAAATAGTTTTAAAGTAGAACTCCGCGCGGCTGCTATCAGCCGTTTAAAAGAAACTATTAATATGTTTCTGGCTATTTATGATGCGGGTTTGCCCATTGCAATAGCTAATCCCGAAGCCATTCGTCAGAGATTGCTTGCTCAGGATAACATCGGTATTGTCCCCTGTTATGATTCGCTACATCGGGCAAATCAATATTTCCCCGAACACCAATATGTTTATGATGTTTTACATCTGGATGATTTAGGAAGATATAAAAATCGTGTTAAACCTTTTATTACTTGGGAACCATTACCTATATTAAAACCAAAGGTTTTTTAATGTAATTTCTGCCAAATTGACTTGTTCATTCATCGAAATTTTATCGAAAAAATGTAAGGAACAAACTGGCTCTATAAAAAAAATATTTTCTGGTTCGGGCGAAACCGGGTAGTTAGGAACGTGCCAAGATGGCACAGCGATTTTAAATGACGTGCCAATGTGGCACAAAATAGGAGTTATTTTTAGTGGGTAACAAGGGAAAAATAGCTGATTTTAAGAGGCACGAGTGCGTGCCAACACGTGCCAAAGTGGCACGCAAGTAATATTTATTAAGAAAAGTACAGGGTATGTTTCTCAAATTTGTAATTCAATGTTTCAACAGATTTTTTAATGCACCGATTCGGTGCGACGTGTGTGCGGGTGCGACACGGAAAGTTGCCTAAGAGATTGTCTTAAAATGTAGTCAGGATTTACTTTTCGATGGATAGAAATTTTAGTTTCTCTACCGAAGGGGTTTTAAAGGGGATCGCCACTTTAAGTTAAAGTATCACCTGAGTTATACTCTTCCCAGGTTATTCCATATGGAAATCCCCAGCTTGTATAGCCAGCGATGAAATAAAAATTTTCATCTGAATCAGTGTTGGCATCCCTCAATTCACGTTTTTCCTTTTCTTCAATCTTCTTACGTTTTCGGTATTTTTAGATGATCTCTCACCTGCAAAAAATGAATAACTAAGCAACATTATAATTTTGCTTCCGCCGTAATCACATCTGCCGGGCGAATTACATTATCGCCTCGGTGATAACCCTTACGACAAACTTCAATAATAGTGCCTGCAGGCGGTTCCCCTGAAACATTTCGTGTTTCAAGCACTCTTGCTTTACCAACTTCGATTCGACCATCTATAAATATTATTTCTTGCACTTGCCAACGCCGGAGAACGTCAGTGAGTCTTTTTTCAATTTTTTTAATGAGTAGTTGGGTGTTTGAGTTTGAACCATTTTCTAAAACCATATTTAATTTAGTCATTTCTATCATATCAAGAATATCGATAATTCGTCGAGCAGCATCATCTAAACTACATTCAACATTGTTCCGAGCATTTTTTAATTGTTCTTGTAATAAAACATGAGATTTTTGTAGCTCAGCAATACGTGCTTCAATTTGTTCAATAGAATTTTCCTTATTAATTTGCATTTAAATACTCATCTCTAAGCGGAATGTCGTGTAATGGAGAAATCACGGGTAGTGAAAATTGATTAACATCATCCTCCGCATTTCTATTTTCATAGGCAAGAAAACGAAAATAATGATGCAAAAATTTTTGGATAGGATTAAATAATTCAATTTGTGCCTGCCTAAAAATGGCCATTTGCCCAGGCGACTGTTGAATTAATTTCATCACTTTTTGCATGATAATTTGTTTAGAATCGGTAAAAGAAACATCCAGAACCTTAAAAGGATCTGTTAGTGACAACACGGATGCTTTTGGAGGTTGCTTTTTAGATATTGATTGAGCGTTCACATAGAAATGCACGTCGGGAAGGCAAGCCACCGGCAAGTTTAGTTTATTGCTAATATTTCGCGCTTCATATTGGTAGAAATCATCTTGGCAGCCGTCACAGTCACACTTAAAATCACAATCAAAGATATCTTTTAAATGAATGATTTGATTTATTCTTTTATTTTTTACGAGTGATTTGATATGCCAAAAAAATTCTGCGCTAAGTTTTGTATAAACAAGACGACAGCAATCGATAATAAGCGTAAGATGCCCACGTAAAGTGGACTCATCTTTAATATTCGTGATATATCTTTTAGATTTTTTTTCACTATTAAGATTTAATAAAAACTCTAAGCATAATTGCTGACGAACACATAAATCATCAGCTTGTTTTTCAAGCTCATCAGCATTCATTTGATGAGCAATATTTTTTATTGCAACTAAATTTAAAATGATTCGATCATCATATTCTTGATGTAATGTATAAAGTGATTTTATAATTAAAGCATTTTTAATTACCGGCGCTTGAATTACTGGATAAAATTCACTTAGCATTTGCCAAAATGCTGGTATCAATTTTATTGCAGATTCACTATCTATCATAGAAACTACTGTTTGTATTGCGATATTTTTAAATAAGCTTTCTTTTACATTTTCAAAATCACTTAGTTGAACTATTCCTGATAAGAGTGATTTTTTAATAGAAGTAGAACGTAACATGAGGGCAAGTCGAAGATAGGGATGAAATTTATTTATTTGATTTGGATTTAAAGTATCAAATGATTTTTCTTCACCAAGCGCAACAAGAACGGCGTGATGAGTATCCGCATTATACATTTCAAAGAGCTCTTTATTTTCCAACGCAAGCCAAGGTAAAAATTTTTGATTCGCTCGTCTGGTCGTCGAATCATAAATCATGTAATAACCTGGCGTAGGAATAAAATCTAAATTTATCTCGCTATCTTTTACAGCCAATTGTAATACTTGGGTTAAAATACTAGCTTCATGGTCGACCAAATTTTCAAAAAATGATTTATCCCATGCTAATTTTTGTTTCTTTTTAATTTGTAATTGGAAAAATAAATGTTTTATTTCATTAGCGAGCAAACGAATCTCATCAGCTATCTCGCTTTGATAAGTTGAGTCTCGTATAATTAGGCAAGCCCCGCCAGTTAAAATAAGGCTGACAAAGGCTGCGGCATTGCCAAGCAATTTTTTTTCGGATTGAAAAAAAGCAAGCTTACTTAAATTTTCTATTAATACTCCTGAAAATTCTTCTTTGGAAGATTTTAAAATTCGTTCTAATTTTTCATAATCACCTTTCTGCCAAAGAAAGTCGAAAAAACGTTGTTTTAGAATACTATATATTTTACTTTGTGGTGCCAAGTTTTTTGCCGCATGAAAAAGAGTATAAAGCGCTTCTTCAGATAATTGCGCAGCAGAGGAAATATCTTCCTCCTTAAAGACATGTGCCGCAATAGTGGCGCAATCTTCCTGCAGTTTTGGATGGCCCTTTGCTACTAAGGGCCATAAAGTAACCAGTGATTCTAACTTTTGTTGGGTGCGCAACAAAGAATAGCCATAAAGATATCGATCTCGATTAGTTAACTCTGATTTTTCACGGAATATTTTTACAATTTCTTTAAAATGATTACCGGCAATGAGATCAGAGGAAATTAAATGTGAAGACTTTGACTTTTGCATTTTTTTAGTTTTTTTGTATCTCATACATCATCCTTGAGCAGATGCAGAGGAAACCACTTCCGTTTTATTTTTTGGAATTTGAGCGGTTAATTCCTGTACCTTCGCTTGTAAAGCTTGATTTTCTCGACGTTGATCAAGAATTAAATCGAGTTCTTGTTTTATTGTAACGTTCATTTGTTGTAATTGTTCAAATCCCGTTTCCGACCATTTATTTGATAGGGAACTACGTTGAGATTCCGCATGGTCTAGAAAAGTCCAAAAACGCATGCCCACAAAAATACCTAACAAAGCACAGACCAGCAGAAGAATGGAGGGCATTATTTGAAAAATAATAAATAAGCCTGATGGTTGTCTTGGCAATGTTTGTTCCGATTTGCTTAGCTCATTTTTCATTAGTATTTCTTCCCGAATTCCACCAAGTAAACGATGTATATGGAGATCTGACCCACATTGAACGCAAAATTCAATACTCTGATTTTTCATATTATTAGTTTTACAAACTGGGCAAATCAAAGGCGAACATCTCTATCAAAACGTCCACTGGGAGAGTCAACCCATGACATTCTGGAAGAAATTAATTCATAAAGCGTTTCTCGTGCACTGTTAGTCAAATTTTCATTTTTCTGTTTATGTAAATCAGCAATTATTTTTGCTTGCTTGCGAATTTGTTGTGCTTCTTCGGGATGATGAACTTCCATCACTACAGCTGCATTTTTCGCCCTCGCCAAAGCAGCTGCTGTAGGTACATCATCATAAAATTTTTCTAACTCTCTCTGTAGGTTTTCAAATTCTGTGGCATCAGTTAAATTTTCCAATGATTTTTGGAATTTTTCTATAATATTATTCAAGCGTAATTGCTCTTCGTTGGAAAGAATATTGGTAGACTCGGTTTGCGCCATCAACGCAAATTTATATAGACTTAAAGGAGCAATATTTTTTTGTTGACATGCTTTCAACGTATTAATTTGATATTGCGCTTTTTGTTTTTGTTCAATGCGCGTTTCTCCTGTTATAGGATCACTTGCAGAAAGTATGGTAGAGACAATGGAGCGGCTTAAGCGTAACACATCATCTTCTATGCTTGCTCTGCTGCAATTTGCAATAATTGCAGAAAGTGTTCGTTCTAAATCGTTATAGAGTTTAGCAGCAAGACCACCGCGAGCAATTTGTGCTTCCACACCTTGCTGTTCATTTTTTAAAGACCAAGCTTTCATAGTAATGATATTGTCTTCATCAACAGTAAAACGTAACATGAGTTCGGTAGGTTCATTTTTCTTGCTGAAATCACTGTCTATATCTTCTTTATGAAACCAAAGTTCGCCAACGGTATCCAGCACACCTTCTACTTCATTGAATATTCTAAGTCTAGCAAGAGATTGTTCGCTATGTGCAAACTTAAGTTTTTCTTCCACAGTGATTGGAAGAGGCGTATTTCTTGCCACTAGCAGATGTCTTTTGCCATCGGCTAATTGCAGATAATAATCGTGTGCTGTGGAATGCATCATCGAAAATAATTGCTCCTCGCTTGCATTTTCTTGGCTGGTCATTTTTGCAGCCATAAGCGCAGCACCTTCTGCAATAGCCAGCATTGGCCGAGGATGTATCATGACTTTTTCAGGGCCAAACATTTCTCTTATCTCATCTTGAATGGCGGGTACAAGAGATGATCCACCCACCATCAAGACGGTATCAATCAGTTCCGGTTCAAAACGAATTTCATGTAAAATTTGTTTTGCAATGTGAGAAACTCTCTTCGCTATTGGTTCAAGCAGTTGAGTAAATTCCGCACGTGTTATTGTAACATCAATATCAATCAATTGGTTATTTTCATCTTTTAAAACACCAAACATGCCGACAGTTGCATACTCTTCTGAGCTTAATTCTATTTTTGCTGCTTCTGCCTTTTCTTTTATTTCTACCAGAAAACGGGCTTTGTCCGCAGGTGATAGTTTATCAATAAGTTCGGTAATAGGTTTACATTCGGCTGTTTTTTGAATGCAAGAAAAAATATGGTTAACCAGGAGTTGATCGATATTATCCCCACCAAGCCACATGTCACCACCTTTTGTGATTTCCATAAAACTTCCGCCGGCAACACTTAAGACTGAGATATCAAAAGTACCTCCGCCAAGATCAAACACCATTATTGTACGCGATTCATTTTTATTAAGTTCTCCTAAACCAAAAGATAAGGCAGCAGCGGTTGGTTCAGGAAGCAGCCGCAATAGTTTGATGCCCGCGTAGTCGCACGCAGCACGGGTGGCAAATTTTTGGCGATCAGAAAAATAAGCAGGAACGGTCACAACAGCCTGATCTATTTTGCCCTGCCGTTCCACTTCGCCATCGCAAATCAGTTTATTTAATATAATTCCTGATATCATTTCAGGTGTCTGCATTTTTCCGCCCAGAGGAATTCGTATGGAACCTGGTTCAGAAGCTTCTGTTTTAATTTGATAACTTGCTCGGTGATCTTTAATGATGCTTTGAACTTCCGTATCTTCAAAATCTCTGCCCATAAGCCGTTTTATAGAGGTGATAGTTTGTTCTGGGTATTGTTTTAATAAATCGCGAGAATGACGCCCAACAATCAAATCAAAGGATAAGCCATCGGGCTGGGGTACCGCTGTCACACAGGAAGGAGTCAATTCTTCTCCTTCCGCATTGCGAATGGTAGAAACATTTATTTTTTTAATACAAGTGACTGAGTTTGTTGTGCCCAGATCAATCCCAACTGTCATTCCCATTATTTTACTCCTCTAACATCTTGCCATGGAGTGTATAATACACAGTTGAATTCTTAATTCAATACGAGTTTGGCTTCTTATTAGAGTGATAAGATTGATCAAGATGGCTAATGAGCACAATTTAGTTTATGTATTTGAAACTACTACTGAGAACTTAACTCACCGCGCGCTGTCGGCAGCGGCCCGCATGGGCTGGCGGTTTGGCCGCAACCTGGCAGATATTTCTTAGGACATACGGGGAATATGCGGTAAGATACGCCGCTATCTTGCCAGGAGAATGAAAATGAAACATGTAGTGCTGGGTTTGTTATTTGCCAGTTGTTTATCCAGTGTTTATGCCGATGAAGCGCTAAAGTCAGTTCAAGTGTCCACCCAAAATAATCAAGGTCGGCCAGTCATTGAGTCAACGAAGGCAATTCACTGGTATCGCAATTCCGCTGAGCGCAATGCTATTTATCATGAAGTATTTTTAATGGCGGAAAATGTGATCCAAAACCAGGTGAAAACGTTAAGGTTAAAAAAACATCAGTGGGGCATTATTGCCGATATCGATGAGACATTATTGGATAATTCGCAATGGAATTATGATCATGATGTATTGGGCAAAACAGCGAGTTGGGAAGATTATGCGGCGCTCGCAAATTCGCACCCTATTCCCGGTGCCAAAGAATTTATCAATCATATTCATGCCATGGGTGGGTATATTAATTTAATCAGTAACCGCCATGCGACCTTGCAAGCGGCGACGGAAAAGAATTTGAAAGAGCTAGGGATTTACTTCGATCAAGTGTTGCTGAATACGTCGACGTCAGCCTATTGGTATCCGGATAAAAATCCGAGGTTTACTGCCGTGATAAAGGGTGTGAAGCCCTCGATATTGCCGGCGCAAAATATTGTGGCGTGGTTGGGGGATAATATTCAGGATTTCCCGGGGATTAAACAATCGGAGATTATTGGGAAATCAGCGAGTGGTGAGGCTTATGCAATGTTTGGGGTGAAGTATTTTGCATTACCGAATCCGATGTACGGGAGTTGGGAGGGGAATAAGTTAAACTAGGAGATATTATATTAGACATGGATGTCTAGGCGCAGGTGAAAACAACAAAAATAGTTAACCATCATTGAATCCCAAGGTATCGTCATTGCGAGTCCCGTTGAAGAGCGTGCCGGAATAAATTCCGCGACGCGATATTCCTAGATAATGTCGTCGGACTTAGTCCTCCCGCATTATCAGTAAGACTCACCATGATAGTTGCTATCTAGCAGATTTCTGTTCCTCATTATTAGCAAAATTGTTATCCTGCATCCGTCACATTTCATCCTGTAAGCGTCACATCTCACCAACCTCTTCTCCTGTATCCGTCACATTTTATCCTGTAAATGTCACAGCAACATCCTGTATCCGTCACACTTTATCCTGTAGATGTCTCACCAAATGGAGATTTTATTTTTAGAGTCATTAAGTTACGAAAGTTAAACAAATTAAACATAAATATTAAACAAAAACAAACGGTTTAGTTGGATAGTTTTTTTATTTTAATTATTCTACTTAACTTGGAGAAAAGCATATGTTATTCTCAAAAAAACTTACGCAACAAATCACAAGGAAGGAAGCGGTTATGGCTAAAGTAATCGTCAATGCGACGCATAAAGGTGGCGAAGGAAAAACGACCAATTCCATCATGTTGGCTGAATATGCTGCATTAATTTGCGGTTTTAAAACACTTATTATCGATATCGATCCACAAGCTAATTTCTCAGGACGTTATATTCGTATGGATTACGATCCTGCTTATAAAGGTGGAAAAATTCCAGCTATACATCCCGATTATGAACCCGAAGTAGACGTCAATTGGGACGGCAGAAGCAGTATTGCCAATATTTTTTATGGTGAAGAAGTTATCCCCTACCCTACTTCGATTCCTAATTTGGAATTGCTTCCGGCACATTCTGTAAAATTACAAGAAGCAGAAGCGGTCACAAAAAATGAAGTGATTGAAAAGGTTCACTTGCAATTAAAACGCTTTCTGGAGCTTCCAGATGTACAAAATAATTACGAAATCGTTATAATTGACACTCCACCATCCAAAGGACCGCTGACGATTGCAGCGATCAAAGCTGCTAGCCATATTGTTATCCCCGCTCAAATGGAACAATTTTCTATTGAAGGGATTTATGGGATGTTGCAGTTATGGAAACAAGAATCCTATTATCGAACCAAAGATAATCCTATCGATTTAGTGGGAATTTTACCTAATCAAGTGCGAGATATAAAATTACATAAACAGTTTTTGAATGGTTTATGCAAAATGAAAGGTGTTGCGAATTATGTTATGCCGCATGTCATTAAAAAACGCGCTATTTATACCGAAATTTTGGTAGAGGAGGCGAGTCCCAAAAGCATATTTGAATTAGCTGAAGGTAATGTCGCACGAAAAGAATATGAACAAGCATGTCACTATATCATGGAGAGGGTAATGAATCATGGCTAAGAAAAAAGTGTTCCAAATTAGTGATGCTCTGACAGAAGGACTGCAAGAAACAATTACAGCTGCGCATAATTATTCGGGTGAATTACGCATTGATGTGATTCCGATTAAAAAAATTGAGGTCGATCCGGAAAATCCTCGAGATTTGGCATTGTCATTTAATGATGTTTATAACGGTATTGATGAAACGGATGAAGAGCAGGCACGCAAAGCGATGGAATTAGAAAGTTTACATACACTGGCTAATTCTATTCGTGAACAAGGGGTGATTAATCCGATAGTAGTTTATAAATTTGGCGATAATTATCGGTTGGTAGCAGGTGAAAGAAGGACGTTAGGCTCAATTTTGGCGGGAAATGCTGAGATACAAGCTAAAATTTTGGATAATAAGCCAAGTAAATTAAAAATCAGTTTGTTGCAATGGATTGAAAATGTTGAACGTTCCGATTTGACTTTATGGGAGAGATTGAGAAATCTCGACAAAATCATGGAAACCTATGCGGCAAAAAAAGGTGTTCTTCCTGAACAAGTCACAATTACTGAATTAAGTAACTTAATTGGATGTACTAAACCCCATGCGATGAATTATAAAGCGGTACTAATGGCAGATGATGAGTTAAAAACATTGATTCGTGATAATAAAATAAAAAATTTAGAAAAGGCGGCATTAATTGCAAATATTCAAACTCCTATAGTGAAACAATATGCCATTAATGCTTGTCTAGCAGGGGTGGCGCTTAAAAAATTACGTATCATTGCTGAGCAAGAGAACGAAAAGTTAAAAACTACTATGAAATCTACCACAGCATCAGCACGCGGTCGGCAAATGACTGCTGTAAATTTCGGTTACACTAAAAACCTTCAAGTGGCGAAAATGATTTTCGACGCAGTATTAAAAAATAATTCTGTATTGATCCCGCACTATTTTAATAATGTAGATTTTAGCGATTACAAATCTGTCACAGACACATTTAAACAGTTATTAGAAAAATTAGAAGCCTTACATGGCTAAAGGAAATACTATGATAGATAAAGTAAAACTCTCTTTTGTATTACCTATCACCTTGCAACAAGAATTAAAAGAAAAAGTGATTAAAGATGGTTATGATATGAAAGGGAAGAGTCAGTGGATAGCAGAAGCCATTAAAAAATTATTAGCTTCGGAAAATTTTCCTGAATTTGTGATGATTAATGATGAAATGAAAGGATTCGAAAAATTTGAATCGGTTGTGATTCCTCGAGAATTAAAAAAACAGTTAGATGAAGCAGTAATCAATGTTAGGAAAGTATACCCCGCTATTGAAGGGGTACAAAGTAGAATATTGCGCACCGCAATTGTGCAAAGGTTATTAGGATTTTAATAAGTTAAGTGACTTAACTTTTAATTAACTTATTGAATAATATTGAATTATTTAAAAAATAAATAGTTTAGAAATTCTGTTATAAACAAGTGTTTTTTTGACTTATTGAGACAAATATAGGATAAAAAAACTGAAACTGCGACATTTTCAGGATAACCCAGGAAAAGTTGACTCATGGTAGAGCGAAAAAAAAATTTAGAATTGAAAAAACATGTGGCGGCAATCCATTCCAGCAATAAACTCTCTTTATTACAACGCAAGATTGCCAATGCATTATTGTTTAATGCCTATGAAGAATTATTAGAAAAAGATGAACATGTTATTCACGTTGCAACTTTGTGTAAGTTAATTGGTTATGACAGTAATGATTCAAAAACCATAAAAAAGAGTTTAGTGAATTTGCTTGCCACCGTAATTGAATGGAATTTGGTCGATGGTTCTAAATTAGATGCGGAAGGAATATGGAATGCGAGCTCTATAATTGCTGACGCGAGTATTGATGGTCCGTTATGCACTTATTCTTATAGTAATAAAATGAAAAAGTTACTTTATCGGCCAGAATTATATGGTCGTTTGAATATGTTAGTGCAAGCAAAATTCCAGTCTAGTTATGGACTTGCCTTATATGAAAATTGTATTCGCTATCAAGGAATTGAGCAGACACCTTGGTTTGATATGAATAAATTTCGTAAATTGATGGGAGTGGAAGAGGGGAAATATAAGATATTTCGAGATTTTAAAAATCGCGTATTGGATAAAGCGATTGAAGAATTAAATAAATATTCACCTATCAAGGTAACGCCAAAATTTCAAAAAGAAAAACGGCAGGTGATAGCGATACAGTTTTTGATTGAACATCGTAAAGAAACAGAAATTGCCTTAGTAGAGAATAAACACGATTTCAAAAGTTTGTCGGGAGTTTTAAAGTCGCGTTTTGGATTGTCAAAAAAGCAAAGTGAAGAAGTGATGACGAGCTATGATGGGGAGTATATCAGAGAAAAAATGGCTATAATTGAGGCATCAACTAGCTTTGCGAGTGGAAAAATAAACAATTTAGCGAAGTATCTTATGTCAGCATTACAGGAGGATTATCAGGCAACCAAAACGAGTAGAAATGTTTTGGAGCTTAAGCGCTTGGATAGAGAACAACAAGAAAAGCAAAAGCAATTAGAACGCCAACAGGCTGAAGAGTTTTACCGTTTTCAAAATAAAGAAATTATTAAAATTTTTGAAAAATATTCCGATATTAAACGCAAGAAAATACTGTTAGAGTTCTCAAAATTTTTGGGTAAGGGTATTTATGGTAATATTTATATGCGAGATGGTTTATCCAATATTTTGATTCAAGATCAATTATGTGTGTTTATTAGAGATAAATATCCTCAAACGCTTGAACAGATCAGTTCTTATGAAGAATATTATGTTAACAACAACGATATTGAAAAAGTAAAAAGTTTCACGTAGAACTTCCGCCTAAAATTTTATACAAGAAGGACTTAAGTGCATGAAAAAAGTTGTAGTAACAGGCGCTAGTGGATTTATTGGGAAATTCTTAGTACCTCATTTAGTAAAGAAAGGGTTGTCTGTTAAAGTACTTGTTCGGACGTTCGAATCAGATATCTTTCCTTCTCAGGTGGAACAATATATTGGCGATTTAACTCAACCTGATACATTAAAAGGATTAGCAAATGATATAGATTGGGTATTTCATTTGGGTGGTTATGCTCATGCTTGGCAAGGAGAGAAAGAAGCAGACTTACATCAGCAAGTTAATTTATTGGGTACGCAAAATCTTTTAAATGAATGTCTACGAGCTGGGATAAAAAAATTTATTTATTTTAGTAGCATCAAAGCGGTAGGTGATACGCAACAATGTATTGATGAATCTTGGGATATGCAACCAACCACGCATTATGGAATCGCAAAACGCGAAGCTGAAAAGCAGATTTTAGCCTATAACTATATTATGGATTCTTGTATTCTGCGTTTAGCATTAGTGTATGGTCCAGGTATGAAAGGGAATTTATATCAAATGCTCGGAGCTATTGATAAAGCTCATTTCCCTCCCATTCCTCCAGTAAATAACCAACGATCTTTAGTAAGCGTCTATGATGTATGTCAAGCAGCTTATTTGGCTGCTTCTCAAAAATGTTCAAATGGTCGAATATATTACGTTACAGATAAAGAAAGTTATTCAACTTATCAAATTTATACTTACATGAGAAATGCATTAGGAAAAAACAAACTTAATTTGTATATACCTCTGTGGGTTTTTAAAATGGTTGCAATTTTAGGAGATAAATATGAAAAATGGTTTCGTTATCGATTTCCTTTTAATTCACAAACTTTTGATAAGTTATTCTTGTCGGCCACCTGTAACTCATTTCGTATTCAAAATGAATTAGGATATAAACCAGAATATTCATTAAAAAATGTTCTACCAGAAATAGTAGAAACGTATCGCAAAATATTCCAAAATTTGGCATAGTAAAAATCATGTAGTAAGGGGAAATGATAAATTTGCATGAAAAAACTGATGTAGCTCAGGAATCGGTAGGGCAATAGTCTCTGCTATCTGATTTCAAAGAGCATCTCATTTATCACTTGATCCCAAGATTTTAAGTTACTCACAATTAAATCTTTGCTATCCACATATAAACTTGCTACTCGTGTACCCAAATTATTGAGGATTTTATATTTTACATTTTTTAATAATTCTCGATGTGGGCCAATATCAGAAACATAGGCTTCTTTAGCCAAAAATGCTCCTTCAGAGGCTGCATTGTAAGAATTTTCAATCAATGTAGCGGTTAAATAATATTTTGCACGTTGTAACAAATCACATACTTCTGTTTGAGGTAATACACCGCTTAAAGTCACGCGATTATCCTTTTGAATAAAAGCCGGAACATCTTCTTTTATACCAGCAATTACTAGTCGCAGTTCGGGATTAGATTGCAGTAAGTGCAAATAAATTTTATAAACATCATCAATACATTTATACTGACAGGTACCTACAGCAACTGCTATGTTTTCCGTTGTCTCGATCTTATGGAGTTTTTGTTTATAAGCAGTAATTTCTTCATTGCTTCCGTTGACTGATACAATCAATTTAGCATGTGGAGGTGAACTTAATAAATCAAGAGAAGCTAACGATTCTGCAGAAATAATATCTGCATACTTCATACCATTCCGCATTAAAATTCCTAACAAGCGTAGTTCCAGAGAACGTTTCAGCGAAATATATTTCTTAGCATTCACGAGTGTTAAAACATTCGCAATGTGCAGCCAATTAACCCGTCCCACTTTACGTGACAAAGGAATACCATAAGAATAGTAAAGATCAATCTTACCAATATCAACTATAAATCGATCGAAGGTAGGACAATAATTAAAAACTTTAGCAATATTATTATGTTGTATGAAACAATAGCGATTCATCGGGAAGGTTTTTTCAATGCCTTTTAATCTATGATTTAAAGCAAAACAAGCACCGCCATGTTCGTTAAACCATTTCAAGTAGGCTAAAATGCGCTTTAGACCACCACCAAAAAAAGAATATGAAAAATTAAATAGATAGGATTTAAAGTTATCCGTCATGAGCAAGCTCCGATAATACAAAACTCTGGATAGCCTGAGCAATAGTAATAGATCGCTGGAATCCAGTAGAGTTAAGATGGTCTGAAGAATAATAGCGGCTTGCAAAATGGCTACCACCGGGTCGATGCAAACGTAATAACATATTTAGACAAAATAAAGGTAGATGAACTGGTTTTATTCGCGCATGTTTTTTTAGGAATTGACGCATTAAAACTTCCACGCGATCGTATCGATTATCTGGATCATTATCGGCAGAACAAATATAAATTCCAGATGTTATTGTCTCTGCACATAAATGTAACAAAGCCTTAACCACATCTTCAACGGGTACCAGGTTTAATCGACGTGCCCCATACAGGGAGGATCGCACAAAATTGATGACTGCATTTCCATGACGAATATCCAAAAACATTTTTTTAAGATTTTGACCACCCGAACCAACGACGCCTGTTGGACGTAAAATGCAGATTTTGAGTTGCTTAGTTGCCGCTGCTAAAAAAATTTTCTCAATGGCATATTTGGTTTGTTCATAAGCTGTTTTAGGGTAACAAGGTGTTGTTTCATTCAAATAAAGTGCAGGATTATTTCCTACTACAATGGCAGTTGAACAGTGTACTAATCTTGTTATATTTGAGTCATAACAGGCTTTTACTAAATTTTCAGCCATTTTAAGATTGTCATTTGGCGAGGCTTGGGGTGAAAAAGAGAGATTAATAACCGTTTTCCTATCCCGCAACACATTTTCTAAAGAACATGGATTTAAAAGATCTGCTATCATCCAAGATTTATTGTGTTGATCTTTACGAGACACAGGTTGGCATTTATCAGTTCCTACTTCCCGAATCAAATGTTGACCTATAAAACCGGAAGCACCAAAGATAATGGGTTGAGAAATCAATGTCATATATCCGTATAATTTAATAATGGGCGAAGAAGGATTTTTACATAGCATGACTATTGCGTCAAATAAGAATTGGCTTTATTTTTTTTGATTTTTTCATTAGTATATAGCGTTTAATATTTTTTATTCCGTTTCGAAGGCACATCTTTTGATAGAATCGAAATGCTAGGGATTTATAATTTATGGAATTAACAAAACTTATTAATAACCCTCTATTATTATTGAAATCGAATGTAACTATAGATAATTTAGATGCGAGAGAAAGAAAACTTCATCAACTCTATATTATTTCTCTCCTACTCATCTTAATAGTAGCTCTAATAACAAGAATTTACGTAACTTTTATTAGCGGATTATCCTGGTTTAGTTCAGACAGCTATGATTATTTGAATATGGCAGAGGCAATTTTCGCTGGCCATCCTTATGCAAAATTTCCCAATGGGATACCAATTTTGATAGCGATGGTAAGATTTTTTTTTAATCCAAAGGTATTATCTCAAGCACTGGTTTCTTTAAATATCATTCTTTCAACTTTAGTAGTATTGCTGACTATAAATATAACAAAACAAATTAGTGGGAGCAGATTAATCGGAATTCTAGCTGGGGCGATTATTGCATTTTATCCTAATCAAATAAATTATGTTCGACAAATTTTAAGCGAAGTACCTACCAGTTTTTTTCTAACGCTATCTATATTTGTTTTTCTTAAAAAGAAATATTTTTTTTCGGGATTGATTTTGTTTATTGCGACTATGTGTCGAACAGATTTATTATTCGTATTGCCCTTACTTTTTATATGTAGTTTATTTTATTTCGGCCGAATGGGTAAAGCAAGAAAGGCCGTATATTATTTGGTCGGCTATGGATTGGGGATAGTGCTTTACTCAATGCTTCTTCATTTAAATGTGGTATCATCAACTAATCGCTATGGTTTAGAAATATTGAAATCGATAGTTGCAGATAGCCTTCAGGAAAATTATCCTGGCATAAGCAGTTTTAGTAGCGAAGAAATTCAACATCCTATCCAGACTTATGTTAAATATGCAGTAGAACATCCCATCGAATATACGAAACAAAGACTAGCAGCTTTAGAAAATATGTGGGGTTGGGCACCTTCTCCCTCACGAAGTTTGCATAATAAAATTTTCATCGCAATTCGTTTTCCTATTTTTATTTTGGCTATGTTAGCATTTTACAAACAGAGAAAAAAATTTGATGTATGGGTTGTATTAATACCGATTTTTGCTTTGACAATATTACATGTTATTACCTACTCAAGTCCTCGATATACCTTCACGGTAGAGCCTTTACTGATTAGTTTAGCCTGTATTTTCTTTTCACGGAAAATTTATCTGCAAAGTGAAGCAAGTAAGGTATAACATGAAAAATAGGCAAATCTCAAGCCGAACAAAGGAAAACTAGTATGAGTCAGGAAACTGAAATAAAACAAAATAATTGTTTAATTTGTGGAGAAAGAAAAATTTATTATAATTTTTCCATTGGAAAATTTCGTGTAGAAAAATGTAAGACTTGTGCCTTAATGCGTATCAATCCACAGCCTACTTCACACGAGTTATTTAACTTAAAACAATCTAATTCAACAGAAGCTTCTAAAAGCAAAAAATTAGCAAAAAATAATTCAGTTCATCTGGATGAAAACCATTTTGATTTGATTGAATCTTATGCAGGTACGACGTTAAAGGGAAGTTTACTGAGTATTGGCTATGATCAACCGGGTTTTAGACAACTTGTCCTATCTCGAAATCTATCTTTAACCCAGGTTCCAATAGATGAAAACAGCAAAGAAATCGCGATTGAATCGGGTACTGAATTAATGAATAAATTAGAAGAATTAGTATCTGCAAAAAAAAAATTTGAGATAATAATTCTAATAAATATCTTACAACAAGTGCGAAATCCACGAACTTTTTTACGACTAGTCCGTAAGTTGGTCAATGAAAATGGTATTGTGATAGCAATTTTACCGAGTATAACGAGACCCAATAAAAGACAATTAGCGGAGTTTGACTTAAATCATTTTTGGTATTTTCCAAGAAATGCACTTATTAGATTATTTTATGATGAAGCGTTTGGCGAACTGAGATTAAATTTGATTAAAGATGTCATAAATATAAAATTGATGCGTTTAATTACTAATTTTTTCATAAAAAAACAATCGGTCTTATCTGACAAAATATTCCTTTTTGCGAAGGCTGAAACGATTAACAATCCGCGAAAATTATCAATCATTATGCCTGCTTATAATGAAGCAGCCTTAATTCGAAATACAATAGAGAGAGTGCTCGCGAAAAAGATTGATAAACTCCAAATAGAATTAATCATTGTAGAAAGTAATTCAACAGATGGAACTCGAGAAATTGTTAAAGAATACGAAGGGAGGGAAGGGGTAACTTTGGTATGGCAAGACGCTCCTCAGGGAAAAGGTAATGCAGTTCGCGCCGGGTTAAATCGAGTAAACGGGGATTATGTTTTAATACAAGATGCAGATTCAGAATATGATATCGAGGATTATGATGCTTTGGTTGAACCGCTAATGGCAGGTGAAACTGCTTTTGTTCTAGGTGCCCGGCATGGCGGCGGCGCTTGGAAAATGCGGCAATTTGAGAATCAAAAAATCACAGGTCATTTACTCAATCTCGGACATTGGGTATTTGCTACCTTGGTTAATATCACCTATGGGTTAAAATTAAAAGATCCATTTACTATGTACAAAGTTTTTAGAGCCGATTGCTTACGCGGAATTAAATTAGATAGTAACCGCTTTGATTTTGATTATGAATTATTAATTAAACTTGTTAGACGTGGTTATCGTCCTATTGAAATTCCTGTTAATTATCGTTCAAGATCTTTTAAAGAGGGGAAGAAAATCAATGTTTTTCGTGATCCGTGGACGTGGCTTTTTGCAATCATAAAATATAAATTTCAGAAAATTTAAAATGTTTAAATTATTGATTCAGTATTGTAATTCTCATCATGTTCAAATGATCAAATTTATTTTTATTGGTATTCTCACTTTTAAATTAATTTGTGCTGTATTTTCTTGTTTTGGTTTAGTAAGAACGAGATACCAACCCGTTTGTGCATCCATTACATCACCTCGCCTTGTCCTTGTATTATCCCACTTGACTCGAGGTAAAATAAATTATTTTAGCTAAATTGTCAAAAAAGAATTTTTTCAGAAAAATTTGCCAAACTATAGATCTTATCTACAACGAATTTTGCAAACGGAATGGAACAGGTAAAAGCCGGAGAGACTGCATTTAAAACATGAAGTGATCGCTTATCTCCTTCTAAAATGAAATCCATTTCTAATTTTCGTGTTTTAACATTAATTAGTTGTGCGCGAATTCCTGGTTTTCCCCATATTTTACAATTCTCCTTATGAACTCCTGTAGCTAATTCTGATGCTAAATTAACTAATATCATCTTGTTATATTTTTTAATTTCATTCCAAGCTAATTGTTTAAAATCAAACCCTGCATGAAAAAATAATTCTATTTGACGCCCAACAATTTGTAACATTTCAAACAAATTAAATTTGGAAAATCCTTGATATTGTTCTCGCCAAAAAGCTGGGATAGCCGTGGGACCAATTTTTACTGCACCCGTATGATTTATGGTAAAATGCGTCCCTAAAAAGGGATTCCGCAGATCTGGAACAGGATAAATATGTCTTTTAAAACAATCTGTTGGGGTAGTAGATAAGTATAAATATAAACCTTTGAAGGGTAATATAGAATATTCTTTTGAAAATCCAAAATCACGTGCAACTTTATCAGCATAAAGACCTGCAGCATTCACTATAAACTCACACTGATAAACACCCTTGTTCGTTTTGACTTGCCCTTTTTGATAATTTATATATTTCTCATTAAAATGTACTTGAATACCAGCCCGTTCAGCATCTTTTAACCTATGTTGTAAAAGTATTTTCGGATCTACTGAAGAAGTCGTCGGGGAAAAAAGCGCCTTTTCAAATGTTTTTGCTCGAGGATCTAATTCTTGACATTCTTTCTCAGTAATTAAATTTAATAAAATATTATTTTCCTTGCCGCGTCGAAATAATTCTTCTAATCCTGGTAAGTCATTTTCATTTCTAGCGACAACCAGTTTCCCACAGCGATTAATAGGAATTTTATTCTCTAAACAATAATCTGTTAAAGCTTCATTACCTTGTTTGGTAAATTTTGCTTTCAAACTATCTTTTGTATAATAAAATCCTGCGTGTAAAACACCGCTATTTCTTCCACTGGCATGCTCACCAATATGATTTTCTTTTTCTAAGATGATGATTTTACAATTTTCGTATCGGCGTTTCAGTTCAAGGGCAATATTTAATCCAATAATTCCAGCACCAATAATAAGAAAGTCAGTAGTTATTTTTTTCATAATACTCTATTTCCCATCATATCTTATTTTTAAAACCCTAACCATAGATGCTCCTTTGATTAGTAAAAACAAAATATTTCATTAGAAAAAAACTTGATAAAGCCGTTGCTCCTGTTGCGGCAATAACACCAAAATAAGCTGAAAGATGAATAATTCTAACCGTTGTCAGCATTGCGGAAAGTGTAATGAGATAATTGATCAATAATAAAATAAGGTATTTGCCAATGTTATGTACTAATTTTTGTTCATTCATTTTTACTTTA
>Ga0207159_1011_pt1 | contig 48176 bp, 39 predicted proteins | sample Alteio_BWMinHeat_23_FD_153511 | JGI IMG/M metagenome (GOLD analysis project Ga0207159, IMG submission 153511) | Enriched cells from forest soil in Barre Woods Harvard Forest LTER site, Petersham, Massachusetts, United States -... | ecosystem: Environmental > Terrestrial > Soil > Temperate forest >... | reverse complement strand
ATAATGCTGATGGACTTTTTAATTATATTTGCTGTGGAAATAATTTTGTTATGGATCTGTTCACTTTATTTGTTGATCGCGCTTATCCAGGACTACGCAAACCGCCTGCGAATATGGGTTGTCCTTATGTAAATACAATTAAACGACCTTTATATTAATACCTTGTAAAAATTTTGAAATTACCGCCAATAAAGGCTTTCTCTGTAATCTGAACCATAAGGTTTTTTTTCAAAAATAATTTGAACAAGAGTGAAACCTGCTTCGAGTGCTGCGAGTCCCATAAACCATGAATAATAGTAAATTCGATAAATATCTTCTGAAAATTCATTTATGATTTCTTCTTTATTTTTTGTAATGTTATTAATCCATTCAAGCAGTGTACGAGCATAGTGGATGTTCAATGTTTCAGTATGAATAATCCGTAGCGTTCCGGTTTTAATCGCTGAACTTACTGCTTTTGCAATTGAAGTAACATTACCATTAGGCATTGCGACTGAAGCAAACGAAGTCCATCTTTCTTTTTCATCAAGAGTTAATATGTCCTCATAGGAAGACATCATATGAAGCACAAATCGTCCTCCAGGGTTTAGATGATCGCTAATTATTTTTAGAAAATTATCAAAATTTTCTGGGCCTACATGCTCAGCCATTTCTACGCTAACAATCCGATCATACATACCAGTTAAATTTTGATAGTTCAAATATTCAAACTCAATCTGAGGATAGTTTTTCTTGGACCATGCAATATGTTCATGCGACAAAGCAATTCCTTTAACTTTTGCCCCCGTATTTTTTTGGATATAATTACAGAGAGCTCCATAACCGCAACCAATATCCAATACCCTATGGTGGGATTCAATCCGAGCTTTATCACATAAAAGCCTGAATTTATTCTCTTGTGCAACCTCCAAAGGAATGTCATGGTTCGGCCATATCGCACACGTATATGTCATTGATGGCCCTAACATCCATTTAAAGAAATTATCTCCTATATCGTAACATTGGCTAATTGTCTTTGCTTGCATATCTAGTTTTGAACTTTGATAGTTGGCAATTTCATATCTTATCTTATTCATCGTGGGTGAAAGTCGCATAGCAAGCTTAATGTAGGGGCGAAGAATTCTTTCGTTTAACATGAAAATTAAGCATACATTTTTAATATTGGGCGAATCCCACTTTTTTCTAACATATGCCCAACCCATTCCCCAATCTCCTTGGGTAACGGCATCGACAAAAAAAGACTGGTCCAATATTGTAATGTCAGCATGGGGCTCAGAGTCTGGATTGCCAAATTTCAGTAATTTATTTTCAGCAGGAATAGTAACAGTTAGATATCCAGTTTTTATTTTTTTAGCCAAAAAACAAAATATTTTTCTACATAGAATATCTTTAAATGACATAACTTCCCTCACTCAAAATAATTTCTACATATTTACATATATAGCACAGTTACTAAAAAATTCAATAACAGAGGGCATTATATATTTAATATAAAAAATAATAAATAATATAGTGAGTTATGTCCGTTCGAAAGGGACGGTTGGAGTTCACACACCGACCATAGATCCAATGGCCTGTGGAAACTATGTCACGCTGGCCCAGGCTTCTTGTGATTGCTCTGTAATGCTGGAGTATCGTAGTCCTTTTGAGAGATCATATATTTTGGTGCGAACGTTTTGAACGGGGATGGGGCTGGAGCCAACTGTACAGAGGCGGTCGCAGTTCTAATCACACCATGGAATGCCCCGTTTATGCTTACCACTAATAAGGTAGGGCCTGCCCTTGCTGCAGGCGATACAATCGTCGTCAAACGCCTGAATGGGCGCCGCTTACTTGTGCGATAATGGTCGAAATTGCCCACGAAGCAGGTATACCGCCAGGCGTTTTTAATCTCATACATGGGGTAGGCGAAGTAGTTGGCGCTGCATTGGTCACCCATGAGGATATTGATCGCATCGGCTTCACCGGCTCAGTTGATACTGCGAGACTCATAGGCCAAGCAGCAGCAAAGACAATTACACCGGTTTCCTTCGAGCTCGGAGGTAAGTCACCCTTTATCGTATTCGCGGACGCCGATCTGAACACCGTGGCCCAGAATATCGCTGGGCAATACTTAAATGCTGGCCAGCTCTGTATTGCTGGCACACGGATTCTGGTCGAGAAATCCATCAGCAACGATCTGCTTGAGCGTGTTCGCAAGTATGCTACTGCCATCAGAGTTGGCGACCCGCGCAAAGCTGAGACCCAAATGGGCCCACTGATTCACCCTGAAGCATTTCAGCGTGTAAGTAACTTTGTTGAGCGCGCTCTTGCCGATGGTGCGCAAGCGCTCTGGGGCGGCAAGAAGCACGAATTCGGTGAACTTTACTATCAGCCTACGATGCTCACCAATGTTCGTCAGGACATGGAAATAGTACAGCGCGAAGTGTTTGGTCCCGTACTGACTTGGCAAATATTTACTGATGAGAACGAGCTTATAGAAATGGCAAACGGAACAAAATATGGACTCGCTGCGATGCTCTTTACCCGCAACGAGGAGCATGCCCGTCGGATTTCCGACAAGCTTGTTGCTGGCACCGTTTGGGTTAACTGCCTCTATGTGCGCGATCTTGCTTCGCCATTTGGGGCTGTCGGAATTCTGGCATAGGACGTGAAGGTGGCCGATGGAGCATGGATTTTTATTCTGATGTTAAGAATGTTTCAGTGATGAAGGACTCGTTCTCCTCGTGATCGGCACATTTCGACTCTAGGATCAGCTATGGTTAGTGATTAAATTTGATATGTTATTAATATAAAAACCAGAAATCCTGTGGCTGATAAAAATGTTTGCGTATTAATCCCTCCTCTTGGGTTGTCAAAAAAACATTATCCAGATATTGAATTTGAATATTTGAGCTATGCAATCAAATCTGCTATTAATATAGGGTCATTACGCGTCATACATACTGAAACACTAAATATTCACTATGCAAGAACAACACAAGCATGGATTGATAATATGGTTGCTAACAAAGAAAAATTGATAAAGGAATATGGCGAAAATATTTATCGAACCTATATTTATTCTTGGAATATGGCGCGTGCAGCGTTAGAGGCAGGTTTTACGCTGGTTCAGATTATATTTGAAAAAAAACCTTATGGAGAGGATTATAGAGATAGCCTATATAGCGGTATTAATTTTAGAGATTTTAAAATATGACGAGAAATTCAAGATTAAGCATGGCCGGTTCATTTAAAAAACGTTTTCCGTTTTTTTATAATAAATTACTTAAGCTACGTTTTAAAACGATCCAATACAGTATTACCCATTTTTCGGCAATCTGGTATCTATTGCTAAATACCCCGATCATAAAGAAATATGGTATTGGATTTTTTTATAATTTTTTATCAAGTGGTATCGAATTTCCGTTTCCTTACAGGACAAAAAATCCTTTTATGTCCGTGGGTGACCTGCAGGATTATAGTTATTACTCTAGGATTCTTCCTGAGAAATTACGTTCTGCTAATTATGAATACCCCTCTGCAGAAGAAATTGCTGAGGATTTATTGCTTAGAAAAAACAAATGTGAAAAAAAAACTGATAGAAATAGCAGTTTATTATTTGGGTCATTTGCGCAGTGGTTTGCGGCAGGATTTCTTATGGTAGAGCAGGCAGATTGTGGGCGATCTGCTTTATATCCAACAAGCGCAGCAAATCTCAATGCGGTATATGGTAATGACGAAAAATCGCAATTGCTCTTGCGTAGTTTGTCTGGTGGAAAATTAAAAAGCCAATTCATTAAGGGCGAAGAATATCCTCTTTATTTAAAAGAAATCCCTGAACTTATTGATACTCCCCTGTTTAAAGGCTTTTTGCAAAGGCCGGGTACTAAATTTATTTTGAATCTATCAAATCATACTCAATATGATATAAATACTCTTTTTGCATTCGGTCAAATTCAAATAAATGCAACTCCCGGTACCATTGCGTGGGGCGTTATCTTTTTAAGAGAACATAATCAAGTGTGTGAAGAGTTACATAAACTTAATCCTGAATGGGATGATGAGCGGTTATATCAAACAGCTAGAAATATTTGTGTAATGATTTTGAATAGGATATTGGTAATAGATTATATTGGGACACATAATTCATGCCATCTGGCAATGAAAATCCCATTTGAACCTGCCTACTTACGAGGAAGGAAATGGTCGTTTGGTTTAGCAAATAGCCTTCCTATTGAATGGAATCACCTATATCGTTTTCATTCTTTTATTCCAGATACCCTGCTCTTTAAGGGGAAAGAAATTCCTCTTACCAGCGCCTTTTATGATCCCAATTTTGTTACTCAACATGGGTTAGAAACTGTGATTGATCAGTTATCTAGGTCGCCCATTTGTTGTTTTGGCCCACAAAATATTCCTTATTTTCTAATTCATGTTGAAAAGCATACTATTGAAGAGGGACGTCTGTTAAATTTAGCAACTTATAATGATTACAGAGAAAGGATGGGAATGCCGCGTGCTTTTCATTTTGAAGATATCAATTCAAATCAATCGGTTATTCATGCATTACGCAAGCATTATAAAAGTGTTGATGAGATCGAATTTTATGTGGGAATGATGGCTGAAGAAGTGCCTGCTGATCGTCTTTTCCCTCCATTATTAAATCGTATTCTTTCCGCGGTTGCTTTTAACGTCATTATGTTACAACTATGGCTTGCGCCGACCATTTGGTCCCGCCGTGATGAATTGCTCACTTCTTTTGGTCGTAAACGTGTAGATGATAGTACAATTCAAACACTGATATATCGTCATATTTCAAAAGAAGCTTATGTTTCTTTTTTTATGCCTCAATAATCTTTATACGATCGCCTTATTTCTCAACTTTTAAAATCTCTTGTGTAATTCTAAGAAGATGTTAGACTGAATGAAATATATTCATAAGTTTCACTGGTTGTTACGTATATATGAAGGATCAATTCGTTAACAAGCTCCTTAAATTATTACCACGATATATTCCTGGGTTTCCTGTTATTTTGAATTCACAAGAAGATATTTCTAAGGCGGATCAATCCGGTGATTTATCTTATGGGTTGCTAAAGGATGATAATGAATACCAGCTACCCTCAAAGGCTCGTTTTGCTGCTTCTATGCTTTTCGAACACATAGATCCATCGGGACATCAGAATTTATTTTTTCCTTATCAAGATAAACGAAGCTTTCCTTTTACACAGCATCGGCTTGTTGCTCGGCAGGACACCAAAGATAGATTAAAGTCTGCGTTGCAACAACTAAAATCTAAAGATAATAATTCATCAGCTTTGTTAAGATACATGACACAGATTAATTGTAATGAAAAAGATTTTTTGGCCTTAGAAAAGCAAGCAAGAATTGAACTTATGGAATTAGTCGTTCATCAATGGAATAACGAAATTCAAATTGATTCAGAATATCTAAAATGTTTAGATATTTTTTATTTAGCTAGTAAACTTTTTTTTAGATCGGTATTATTCCCAAATAAAGCAAAGTTTGCCGAAGCCAAAAAATATATGGAAGTGAAGGTTAATTATGACCCTTTGCTTTATCACCATGCGTGGGTAATGGGGATGACACTTTGGGCTCCTATAAAAAAACTGCGTGAGGAAATGTCTAAAGATGCATTTAAAAAAATGGTGCAAAAGGGTGAATGGTCTCCTGCCGCGTTTATTGTTCAGCATAAAATGGCTCCTAAACGAGCTTTTCGCGTCACCGCATGCAAAACAAATCTTAATGGCTTGTTGTCCTATCAAATAAATCCAGGAAGGTTGGTAGTATTTCATAGTTGGAAAGCAGATAATGCTGATGGACTTTTTAATTATATTTGCTGTGGAAATAATTTTGTTATGGATCTGTTCACTTTATTTGTTGATCGCGCTTATCCAGGACTACGCAAACCGCCTGCGAATATGGGTTGTCCTTATGTAAATACAATTAAACGACCTTTATATTAATACCTTGTAAAAATTTTGAAATTACCGCCAATAAAGGCTTTCTCTGTAATCTGAACCATAAGGTTTTTTTTCGTGTTGGATTGTTCTGTACGTTGCTGGAACATAAAATCAAATTATCAAATTTACGCAAACTTTTTTTTGGTCTTGGCAGGAAAAAACAAGAAAAAGATGAAAGATATCAAAGAAGAAAAACTCAGTGAAATATGTGGATTTGTTTCGGGTGAGTTTAGTAACCATTGAAAGACATGTAAAAATAACATCGGCGGCAACACCATTCGCTCCGTATTATAAAGAATACTTTGAACGGCGCGAACGCCATCAAAGAAATTCTCATGCACGATCAGGCTTAGTTATGCAATTTCAAGCGATGCCTGCATACACAAATGCTTCTGCATGGATTTTTGTGGGGTCATAATTCATTTTTTGCAATATATTTTTAATAAATAAAACATAGCCTTCTGGTCCACAAATATAAATGTCAGGACTATTAAATGATTTTATTTCATTAACAATAATATCTTTAGTCAAACTTCCAGATGTTTGAGTGATTCTGTATGTAATTAAAGATACAGATAATATTTTAGATAACGCATTAAATTCATCCTTATAAATTAAATCATCACTATTAGTAACCGTGTAGTGTATATGAATTGATTTTGGCTCGGGTGATTTCGCTAACGCACGAGCAAACATAATAAACGGGGTAATCCCAATCCCTCCGGCAAAACATAATGATTCGGTACTTTGATTAAGCGTAAAAATACCTTGTGGTTGAGTCACGTAAATATCATTCTCTTTTTGAGAATTTTCAAACAACCATTGAGTAAATAAACCATTTTTACGTTTTTTTATTGTTATGCATAACTCACCACTGGGATACACATCAGATATGGTGTATGGCCGTTCAATCCAATTATCGTTAACTTTTGCCTGAATGAGAATATACTGTCCTGGCTTAGGAAGATTAATTTTATCTTTTGGAGTTATCAAATAACTATTAATATAATTATTATGCGATTCTATTTTTTTAATCGAGGCAGATAACCAGTAATTATTTCCAATCATTTGCAGAATTTTTGGCAGACAACCCCTGCAAGCTGTACATGCACCGGTTTCCCTTGATAGGGTATCTAAATTAGTAATGTCTTGATCAATTAACTTTTGAAGCTCTGAGCGAGTCACAGACATACATTCGCAGATTATTTCATCATTTTCGGTATGGGTAATTAACCTACCTGTAGACTCAAAATTAGTAAGTACGGTACTGTCCACAAACTCATTACTAAGAATACAATGACATATAGCAGGCAAATTTTCATAGCAGCCATGTACAATTAGGCTAATGATCCGATAATCTGTAACACCAATTTCAATTTTATTATTTCCTATTGCATACGTATAATGGGCTTTTGGCGCATGATTCGCAGTATGCATCATAAATAAATCTTGGTTTAAAAAGTGAGAAGAAATAATACTTCTGCCATCATCCATCTTGTAGATATTTGTAATTGCCTGTCCCATGTTTTTCACGTCATTTATGTATTGCTCAACCACACCTACCATTGGAATCTGATAAATTTGTCTTAATTTCGCTAAAACATTTTGTAAATTTTTATTTTTCGATAAATATTTGTTAAATTTATCTTTACCAATTAATAGCAGTCTTACATCACTATTAGTAATAGCAGTTGCCGACCTTGGCTTACCATTAAGAACACCTAATTCGCCAAAAATTTGCCCTTTATGTAATAAAAGACTGGAGTAACTATTGGTTTTTTTATTAAGAATCTGCAGCTTTACCTGGCCTTGAAGAATAATATAAACATTATCGGGTTCATCGCCCGCATTGAATATTAGCTTATCTTTAGAAAGATTAAGAATACTTATCTCATCTAGATTGGGTATAATGGATTCTAGGTCATTATAAAAATCAGCAGATAGCGAGAGCATTTTTAATGCTTGTGTAAGACCTTTTTCTGTAATATGTCGCTTAACAAGCGCATTGTAAAAAAATCTATCAGTAAATTTTTTATTTATTTTTATCAATGTAACATCAGTAATAGCTTCAATATTTGCATTTCTTGTTTTCGTAGTTTGTCCTAAAATAGCTTGTTCACCGAAATAAGCTCCTGCATTGAGCCTTGCTAATGGAATTTTTTTATTGTGCTGATCATAAGTAAATACACGCACAGAACCTTTTTTAATAATATAGAGCGCATCACCTTGCTCGCCCTCTAAAAAAATTAGTGTATCTTCTGGATGCTTGATTAAACTTACACCGGTAAATGTTTTGATCTTATATTCGTTTTCAATACCAGGAAATAAACGGGTGTTTTTTATAATATCTAGATCTCTTTTCGATACGCGAGGGAAGAATGTTTGTATTGAATTAAAAATATAGAATAAAACAAATTTAACAGATTTGCGTAGAGTATGCATGAAAACCTCCGATATTGTTTCTACATCTCTAATGCTTTAAAGCTAGTCTTTTACAAAAAAATTTCTTACGACTTGAATAAGAATATAAGGGGAAAAAAATGTTATGAACGATTTCTCTAAGTTAAGAACTTCCACTATTTTTTTAAAAACTTTTGGATTTTTTCTGGCTATTTTTACAATCAATGCAAAATAGCCATTAAAAAAATTAGCTCCGAAGGGATGCTTACCATTATATTCAGGATAATTACATTCTTGAATACTACCCGAATACCAAATAGGATTTAACACTTTCCCTACCTCCTTAAAATATTTTTCCTTCAGGTTAGCTAAGTAATTTGAATTAGTATGATTTGCCAAAATTGTATCTAAAATAGTCGCCTCTATGGCGCACATAGTAATTCCCTGCCCATTAATGGAATTTAGTGTGCACAAGGCGTCGCCAATAGCTATAAAACCAAGAGGAACATTTATATCTTCATAATAAAATCTTCGGGCAAATTGCATTTTAAATGGCATACAAGGACCAAGTGGCTTTGCATCTTTGATAATCTCATATAAGAGAGGTGAATCTAATTGACGAGCAAAATCTAGAAATCCCTCATTAGAATTAATAGGTGTCTGAATATGATGCCCAGCCAATGTAACCAATAATTGTTCACCACCCTCCTTATCATTTTCAATGCGAGAAAGTGACCCGGTTTTTTTTGAAAAAGGAGGATTATTAGATATGCGCAACGATTTCCAATCTTTATCATGAAAAGAGGTAGGACAACGAAAGGCTTGGCTGATATATGAAATATTGAGATTAACTTCAGATTTATACGGTTTTTTAAAACCAAGTGCTTCCAGCCAATTATAAGCTACAGTATTACGACCACTTGCATCAACGATTAAATCGCCGTAAATATTTACTTCTTCATTATTATTAGTATCTTGTATATGTACACCGACAATACTGTTTCTATCATTGTTAGTCAAAAATCCTTTTACTTCTTTTTCATATAAAAAGAAAACATTTTGATATTCACTAAGGAGAGTTCGAATTGTATGTTCTAGTACTGGTCTACTTATCGAATAGGTAAATAAATTTGATGGAAATCTTGGCATCCAGCCACCCCGATAATAAGATACATCATTAATCAAATCTTCCCTATGTCCACCATTAGCTTTTAAGGTTTGTTCAAATTTTGGAAATAATTTTTCAATAATGGTCGTTCCCTTTGAGAGAATGAAGTGGTGACCGCCTCCCTGAGGTACCGACGATCTTGGTATAAAATAAGGATCATCATTAATAAGAGTTTTTTCAATGATAGTTACTTTCTTGAAATGAGTTGCAAGAACCCGCCCAGCCAACAATCCAGCTATACTATTACCAATAACAATAGCATGCTCGCCAATATTCTTTGTTATGTTGTCTTGATTAATCAAAATACACACATCCATGTAAGTAATATTAATAGTCACTTAATAGCCAGTTGTAACAGTTCATATCCTACAAGGGCAATTATATATCTTTTTTAAAAGGACTGCTAATATTAGATGGGACCATTCACCACTAGCTAAAATACGGATAGATTCGGGTTTATAAATTTCTAGACGCAATTTTTTTATTACATCCCACAGGGTGGCGCCGGATATTAAGCTATGATGATAGAGTAAGACGTCATTTTCTACACACGACTGCATATAGTTTCTGATGGCTTCTAATTTTTTTTGTGGGAGATAAATCGAACAAAGTAGATAATCATCCAGATGGTAACAAAAATAGCTGCTGACATAGCTAGTGGGAAGTTATAAACATTGGTGAGATCCATCGGTTTAAGCACGGCATCGTAAGAAAAATGAATCAATAAATAAATTCCCAAAATAAGCGCTCTCGATTGTATCCACAATTTGTTATCAATAAAGCCTATCAATAGTGAAGCCAACAACACGGCTACATGCCGAATGCCAAATTCAGGCCAAGTGACATAGACAAATGTCCAATTCCATAAGGAGTAACCAATGATCCACATCATCGGCGTATTCCAAAGTAAATCTCGAATAGGTTGGGTATCGACATTTATTTCTTTAGGTGGTGGCAAAGTTAAAAATAATAAAATACCAGGAATACAGCAGATATAATTTATGATGTTACCAACCAAAAACCCCTCGGTAACAGCTTCTAAAATATTTACGGCGAAAAATGCCCATAATATCCATAGCGCCCAATTTTTTTGACCCAGTAGGCTATATCGGCAAGCAAGTAACCAGCATGTTCCTAGGCAGACTGAGTAAACCTTCAGCCACACAAAATCACTGCTGGGTTGATGGAGGGCTAATGGCAGCAATAAAAATGGGCCGAGCAGAAAGACTATCCAGGCAATAATTTGGTAGCGGCGAACAATTTGATGTGCAATTAGCAAAAAGATCAGAAATCCTGCGGCATATAGTAATGGTTGCATAAAAATCTCCTTCGTATTTTGTTATTTTTTTATAGTTTTTCTTTCCTGAATGATGACACTTATATGTCGGAGTAAATAAAGGCCTACCCAAACCAGAGTGACACCAGTAAAAATTTGTGCGGCTAATGGATTATAAAAATTTGGCACGCTTAATCCTTGGAATAATGGTTCATAAGTAAATCGCAAGATTACATAAATTCCCAATGTAAACGCTCTGGTTTGAAACCATATGCCTGGCTTAATAAATTCAAATGCTAATGGTGCTAATAGAATAGGAATATGACGAACACTTAAATCTGTCCAGCCTAAATAAACGAAGGTCCAGTTCCATAAAGTATAACCAATGATCCAACCCAACGGCATCATCCACAAAAAATCCCGCTTTTGGTCGCGATTATCTACTAGTATGTTCATTTTCGGGATAGAAATTATTAGTATTATGCCGGCTACCGCATTGAGATACATGAAGGGTTCACCGCGAACAAATGAATCAACCACCGCTTCTAAAATATTTAAAGCGAGTATTAACCAAAGCAAATAGGTTAACCATTGTTTATGTTCTAATTGGCTAAATCGATACAATAAAACGATACAGGCGGCGGCTGGGACAGAATAAGTTTTTAGCCATAAAAACAAACTATAATTTTTGTCGAAATATATGCCCCAGGGTATGAGTAAAATGGGGAGAATTAAAAAGGCAAGCCAACCCATGATTTTCGAGCGGCGAAAAATTTCATTGGAAACCAACAGAAATATAAATAACAAACTCATATAAATGATTACTAACATGATCCACTCCTCGTTATTGTTATTTTTTACTTTGTTATAAGTATAGTGTACCTCAGTAATTTCGCTACGGCGGTTACCTATATGATTTTTAAATAATAAAAAAATATTTTGGAGTTGTCTGAATTGCGCGAGAATGAATGGACATGGTTAAATCAGGTGAGTTATATTGAATAGTATCAATAGGATAAAATTGATCGACAGGAATGGATGATTTTCAATGAATGGATTTAAAGAAAAATTCCCTAAGCTGCATCGAAAATTACTTGTAATCCGCTACCATTCCCTGCAGTTTGTTCTAGGTCATTTTAAAGTGGTTTGGTATGTTTTATTAAATACCCCGTTCATAAAAAAATATTCAATTGAATTCTTATTCAATCTATTAGGAAGCGGTGCGGATTTTCCGTTTCCGTACCGAACTAAATATCCGTTTGTATCGGTTGATGCCATAGAAGATTATAGTTATCATTCCCGCATGCTACCAGAAAAGCCACGCCCTGCAGATTATCAATATCCACCGGTGGATGAAGTGGTTGAAGATCTTTTTTTAAGAAAGAAAAAATCCACGCCATCGCAACAAACGGATAGACATAGTAGTTTATTATTTGGTGGTTTTGCACAATGGTTTGCTGCAGGCTTTCTCATGATGGATCCAAACGATTGTCGGCGTTCCGGTTTATTTCCGACGAGCGTCGCCAATGTGAATACTGTTTATGGCAATGATCCAGGATCCCAAAAATTATTGCGCAGCATGAAAGGCGGCAAGCTGAAGAGTCAAGTAATCAAAGGCCAAGAATATCCGCTGTTCCTAAGAGATATTCCTGAGCTTATACACACACCTTTGTTTCAAGCTTTTTTGCAGAGACCAGGTACGAAATCGGTATTGCAACATAGTAGTCAACAAGGAATGGATATCGATACACTATTTGCCTTCGGACAAATTCAAATTAATGCAACGCCTGGCGCAATTGCCTGGGGAATTATTTTTCTAAGAGAACACAATCAAATTTGTGATGAACTACAAAAACTTTATCCTGCGTGGGATGATGAACAGCTCTATCATACCGCCAGAAATATTTGTACTTTGATCTTAAATAAAATCGTGTTGCGCGATTATATCAGCATACACAATGCCCACCATTTAGCGATGGATATCCCGTTTACGCCAGAATATTTACGAGGACAAAAATGGTCGTTTGGTATTGCCAATAGTTTGCCTATTGAATGGAACCACCTTTATCGTTTTCATTCATTCACCCCAGATACTGTTATCTTCGATGGTAAAGAAGTGCCCTTAGCTTCGACATTTTATAATCCAGGTTTCGTGACGGAACATGGTTTAGATAAAATAGTAGATCAACTTTCAAAAAGTCCGATTTGTCCGTTTGGGCCACAAAATACGCCGTATTTTTTAACGCAAATCGATAAACAAACCATAGAAGAAGGACGTCAAGTTAATTTGGCTACTTATAATGATTATCGCGAGGAAATGGGTTTGCCGCGCGCGTTAAAATTTTCGGATATTAATCCAAATCAATCGGTGATTGATGCGCTGCATAAACATTATAAAAATGTGGATGATGTGGAATGGTATGTAGGCATGATCGCCGAAGAAGTGCAAAAAGATAGATTATTCCCGACATTATTGGCGCGTATGCTATCGTCGGTCGCGTTCAGCGTCATTATGTTGCAACCCTGGTTAGCAGCGAGTATTTGGTCGCGGCGGGATGAAATGTTAACGCCGTTTGGCAGTAAACGCTTGGATGATACCACTATTCAGACCATGATCCATAGGCACGTTTCGAAAGAAACGTATGTCTCCTTTTTTCTTCCGAAAGATGCCCAGTGAATTCCTTACTAAACAACATCAAAAATAAGTTAAATTGGTTATTAGAAAAAAATAAGGAAATAAAACTTCTTAAAAACACCGGTTTATTTAAAAAAATTCGCCGCAAAAAATTTTATCAGCTTTATCGCTCAATGGAGTATGTCAAATATAAAGCCGGTGATTTAATTATCCAAGAGGGTGATGTGGGAGATGCGCTTTATATCATTATTCATGGCGATGTGCGCGTGTTTACCATGAGTTCCCAACATGAAGAAATAGCCTTGGCAAGATTAACCGATGGCGATTATTTTGGGGAACAAGCATTGTTAGAAGAAACACCGGGGTTAAGAAATGCGAGTGTCAAAGCAATTACTGATTTAACCCTGCTGAAAATGCTGCATGAAAATGTCATCAAAATTTTACAATTGAATGAAAAATTAAAAGCCGTTTTGCAAGCGATTGGTAAAGAACAATTAATTAAAAAGCTAGCTGAGCAATTACCCTTGCTCCATTCTGTTCCAGAAAATTTATTAAAGCGTCTTGCTGGAAATATTCAAAAATTTTCAGATAAAAAAATAATTTTTACTACAGGTGACCAACCGGATCATGTGTATTTTGTTCTTTCTGGCGAGGTTGAAATTCATATTGCAGAAACGGAATCTAGCCAAGAGGTTGTGGCGAAAATTGGGCCAGAACAGTTTTTTGGGGAATTAGGCGTATTAAAAAAAGTTCCGCGGGCTGGAACAGCAATGGCTTGTGGACCTGTATTAGCATTAGTGATTAATGCCGATATTTTTTATGATCTTTATTGGTCCACGCCGGAATTACAAGAACTTGTTAAGGCAATGCAACGTTCTTACAAAATTCCACAGCGCGGCGTGGTAACGACGATTAAAGGTAAAATTGCTGATCTCAATGCCGTTAGGACGATCTATCATTTTGCCGGGCGCACCATTACTGCTGCTCAGGCATTAGGTAAAAATTATTTTATTATGCAAGAAGACGGAACAACAATTACCCAAAGAATTCGTTATCAAAAAGGACCGGATTTGTTACGAGAAATATCACTAGCAGATAATAAAATTGCAGCGATCACTTGCATTGGTTCATGGAATGAGTTGGGTTATGTATGTAATTTGTTATTGGATAACACCGCCATTAAACTATGGCAAATCGAATTATTTAAAAAAACAGGGGATTTAGAGAGTTTTGCACCGACTAGAAATATAAATGATAAAGAAGAAATCTGTTATTGCATGAATGTTACTTACGGTGCAATTAAAAATGCTATTCGCAGCGGTATTGCGGACTTAGAGCGATTGTCTGCTGTGACCGGAGCAGGCAGTGTATGCGGTGCTTGTCGATATAAGATTAATGAATTATTAGGAAAAGCAGAATGGTCCATGGTTTATATCGATAAAATTATTCCTATGACCGATAAAATCCGCGTTTATCGTTTTAAGTTTCATCAAAATAAACCGCCGTCCTATCATGCCGGACAACATATCATTTTGAATTTATTTATCGATCAAAATTGGGTGGAACGTCCTTACACATTAATTTCAATTCCCGAAAATCAAGATTATTTTGAAATTGCAGTAAAACTAGAGACACAAGGATATTTTACACGATGGTTGTTTGCTAATGATAGCAAGCAACCGCTGATTCGCTTATCGCAGCCGCAAGGCAAATTTATTATGGATTTGACTCTTAAGGAACCGGCCGTGTTTTTTGCGGGCGGCATTGGCATTACCCCGGCCGTGGCCTTCGCGCGCTCGTTGGCTGCCAATCACTATCCGCGTCGATTGCATGTGGATTACTCCGCTTACACTAAGCCCGAATTGGTTTTCGCCAATGAATTGCTAGCCATTGCCAATGGCCATGCTAATTTTAGCGTTAGATTACGAGCGACTACCAAAGAAGGAATTATTACCGAAAAAGAAATCCAAAATATCATCGGGCAATTTCCGCAAGCGCATTTTTATATTTGCGGTCATGAAGAATATGAATTGGGAATCATGGGTGTGTTAAAATCGTTGGGTGTGTCTGCAGATAGAATTAGCACGGAAGTGTTTGTATATGCGGGCGGGTGATAGGAAAATATCATTCCTTTCTATCTTCGCTAAATTCGCCATCTAACTATACCTCTTTATACCCATTCCTGAATCGGTGTCAGAAGAAATTTCTCCAATGAAATTCCCTGGTCACCGACCAAAAGTTGATATTTTGGTTTGAAGAGTTTTGCAAATGTTTGCATACCTGGCAAGCCTTCTTTTCTAAGACCGCTTTTTACTTCAATTGCTACTAGCGTTTTGCCATAACGCAAAATAAAATCGACTTCTTCACTACGCTCGCGCCAATAGAATACTTCTATTTTAGTTCCCTTGCTCGCATTGAGTAAATGTGCTGCCACCGTTGATTCAACCAGCCTGCCCCAAAAAGCAGGATCATTTTGTGCTTCAGCAAAGGTGTAATGCGTTTGAGCAGTAATTAATGCGGTATTAAAAACTTGTAATTTGGGACTGGATGCTTTTTGCCGAACTTTTGCACCAGAAAATTTAGATAAACCAGCTACCATGCCGGCGCCGGAAAGCAACTCTAAATAGTGAGCGAGGGTTGAGGCATTGCCAGCATCAAGTAATTGACCTAGCATTTTTTGAAAAGAAAGGATCTGCCCTGAATAATCACATGCCAAGTGAAATAAACGCCGCAATAATGCAGGTTTATCGACACGAGTCAGCAATAAAATATCACGTGACAAAGTTGTTTCGACTAATGATTCAGTAATGTAGTTAGACCACCGTAACTGATCGTCGATTAAATCAACCGCTCCCGGATAACCACCAAAGAAAATATATTGATCCAGGCTGAATTTAAAAGCCGCCCGCATTTCCTCGTAGCTCCAATGCATGAGATAGCTAATTTCAAAGCGGCCGGCCAAGCTTTCACTTAACCCACGTTGTAGTAAAAGTGGAGAAGAGCCTAGTAACAAAACTTTTAAATCTGTCTTCGTCGCTTTATCCTCGTCCCATAGCCGTTTGACTACTTCTGACCAGCCTGAAATTTTTTGAATTTCATCCAATACCAAAAGTGCGGATTTGGCTGATTTTTCATTCAGTAATTTACGGCCTATAGACCATTGTTGTTCTAGCCAAGATGCTTCGCGTAGTGTAGGTGAATCTGCTGTTGCATAATGACTGGGAACATCCAGTGTGTCGATGAGCTGCCTTGCCAGCTCAGTTTTGCCGACTTGTCTGGGGCCTACGAGCACCTGTATAAAACGGCGGGGCTCGCGCAGGCGTTTTAGAAGGGCGTTATATTGAATGCGTCTATACATATTCCAATCTTTACAATTTGTTCAATACGCTGAAGAAATTTCTTCAATATGCTGAACAAATTGTAGATGGAGGGCTTAAAAAGGTCAAGGGGAAATGGGGAGGACCAGCATCCTCCTAGTATGCAAGAAGTTATTGTTGCTAATACTATTGTTATAATGGAAAATAAAAAGAGAACTTAGCATGGAATGCTACTATTGAGTAATAATAAGTTTCTGAAATATTTACCGCGAATTATTCCTGGGTTTCCTATTATTTTGAAAAACCAAGCTGAAATTTTTCAGGCGGAAAAATCAGGTGATTTATCCTATGGTATGCTCGATGCACCTGATCAACCTAGGCTTCCGTCTAGAATCCGTTATGCCGTCTCTTTACTTTATGAACATCCCGATGCTTCTGGGCAGCACCTATTTTTTAATTTTAAAGAAAAAACTAGTTATCCTTTTTCCAAAGAACGGCTGGCTGAAAGACAAGATACTTGGGAAAAATTAAATAATGTTCTACAGCAATTGAAGTTGATGGATGAGAAATCCTCAGCTTTGCTGCGCTATTTTGCGAGTAAGCAATCTAATGTAGCTGACCTTGAGCCCCAAGCCAGAATAGAACTTATCACCCTGGTTTTACATCAGTGGAATGATAAAGTTCAGATTGATAAAAAATATCTTGCATGTTTGGACATATTCATGCAGGCCAAAGAGCATATGTTAAAATCCATTTTATTTCCAAATCGAGCTGAGTTTGACAAAGCCAAGAAATATATGGAATCGCAAGTGAATGCAGATCCTTTGTTATATCATCACGCCTGGGGTATAGGGATTACTTTGTGGAAGGGTGTGAGAAAACTTCACGATGAATTGGATAAACCTGAATTTAAAAAAATGCTGAAAAATGGCGAATGGTCACCCGCGGCATTTCTGGTGCAACATCAATCTTCACCTAAAGCGGCGTATCGTGTTACGGCGCGCGCGACAAATTTAGGCGGCGTACTTCCGTATCAAGTCGGCCGTGGTAGATTGGTAATTCTATCTACCCTTGCAGCAGCCGAAGACTCAGCGGGATTGTTCCTAAACGTTTGTTGTGCGTCTAACTTCATAATGGATCTTTTGACATTGTTGGTAGATCGAGCTCGTCCAGGCCTGCGTGAACAAGCTGCTGGGCAGCAATGTCCTTACAAGAAAACGATTCAAAGACCTCTTTATTAATTAGTAATATAATTCATTATGTTATAAAAAAATAGACAGCATTCCGATTTTGGCGTACACTTTCGGAGTGATGTCCGAGAATAGATATATGTTTATTCGCCTACTCAAATTACCCAATAATCGAAGCTTTTTCCTTTTTGGTGCCCGTGGCACCGGTAAAAGCACTTTGATAGAACACCAATTTGACTCAGGCGCCAGCCTTTGGATTAATTTGTTACTTCCTGCGGAAGAAGAGCGTTTTGCTCGCAACCCTAATGAATTGCAGGCTTTGGTATCCGCCTTGCCGACTGATAAAAAGCATGTGGTGATTGATGAAGTGCAAAAAATTCCAAAGCTGCTGGATGTAATCCACAACTTGATTGAACACACCGATAAATGTTTCATTATGACCGGTTCCAGTGCTCGAAAATTAAAACGCGGAGGGGCGAATTTGCTCGCTGGGCGTGCTTTCGTTTATCATTTATTTCCATTTTCATTTTTAGAATTAGGTCCTGCATTTAACTTAGATCGCGCATTACGTTTTGGGTCATTACCCAAAATTGAATTGTTAAATAACGATGAAGAAAGAATGCTTTTTTTGCAAGCCTATACTCAAACCTATCTTAAAGAGGAAATATGGAATGAGCACTTTATTAATAAATTGGATCCATTTCGCCGTTTCCTGGAAGTGTCCGCGCAGTGTAACGGCAAAATAATCAACTTTGCCAACATTGCGCGTGATGTGGGCGTGGATGATAAAACTATTAAAGAATATTTTGCCATTTTAGAAGATACTTTGATTGGTTTCTTCCTGGAACCATATCAACATTCTTTTAGAAAAAGATTAAGTCAGAAACCCAAATTTTATTATTTTGATACAGGGGTGACGCGAGCTTTATCACGTTTATTATCATTACCTTTAATACCAGGTACGAGTGCGTATGGCGAAGCATTTGAACACTTTATCATTTTAGAATGCATGAAACTGGCTAGTTATTATTATTCGGAATTGCGCTTTTCTTATCTGCGAACCAAAGATGACATGGAAATTGATTTAATCGTCGAGCGTCCTGGATTGCCTTTATTATTTATTGAAATTAAAAGTTCGGAAAATGTTTCTGCAGAAAGCTTGAGTTCATTTTTGAAGGTAACAAAAGAGTTTAAAGTTTGCGAAGCGGTTTGTTTTTCCAATGATATGCGCCGCAAACGCTTCGATCACGTTACCGTTATGCCATGGCGTGAAGGAATAAAAGAGTTTTTTGGGAAATAGTGAGTGGGCAGCTTGTGGGTATTGATCAGTTTTGTATATTTACTACCCTAATGTTTTCTTATCACTAAAATCAAAAATCTGTCCCTTTTTCACAAATCCTCTGAACCCATCTTTTTTAGCATCGGGCAATTTATTATTGTTATAATGATACAGCCAAATTTTCTTTTTTATATTGGCATCTAATGTAGTGAGTTGCTTATAAGTAGCATGCACGCTACTGGGTTTGCCAATGGTTTCGCAATCATGAAAAATAATATCGGCTTTTTCATAAAAATTTTTATAATGTTCCGGAGAAAATTGCGTATCGGTGGTAATTAATATATTTAATCCATCCGCAGAAAAAAATAATCCATAGCTTGGGGATAATTTTCCACAGGATTTAGTGTGAAGAGTTTGTACCAGCGTAATATCAAGCCCTTCCCAATTAAATGTATCTTTGGGTATTAATTTCACCCGGAAATAGGTTGATAATTCGGCATTTTTATCTTCTAAAGACTTTAACCCGCCCGATAAAGTATTTTCCCAAAGTGGTTTAACTAAACTTTCTTGCAGATATAAAGTGGGTTTTTCATTGCAGTCTGAATCGAACATGCGGGTAAAGGCTAGCCATTCTAGGCCGCCGACATGGTCAGCATGCAAATGACTCACATAAACGCTTTGGATATTGCAGTGAGATAATCCCAGATCAGTTAAAGCGTGTCTCGCATCGGAGCCACAATCAATGAGTAAATTGTGATGATGGGAGTTTTCCAATAACATATTGGAATTGTAATTATCATCAGTAGTAAATGCTGAGCCTGATCCTAAAAATATAAGTCGCATACCCGTCCTGGAAAGCCGATCCTATAAAAGATTGTACTTGTCAGCTTAAGTTTCAGCAACTTTTCATTAACTTAGCTTTACTTCTACTTCGCTTCTACTTTCGCTTGGATGCGATTAAAAACTGCAGTTTCGCACACACTCAAAACCATCCCACATTGATAGCTGAGTCTATTAGGCGTAAAATGTCGCCTAATAGGTTGACATTAGGCAAGGATTTGCTATACTAATTATTAGGAAGTGTTATGGATCTCGAATACGAATATAGTGCTGAGAAAAACAGCCTACTTAAAGAGCAGCGTGGTATCAGCTTTGAAGAAGTTATTTATTATATTAATAGTGGCCACTTGCTAGATACTATCCAGCATCACAACAAAGATAGATATGCAGGCCAACAATTTTATGTCATTGATATCGATGGTTATGTGTATCTGGTACCTTTTGTGCGGGAAAGTAATAAAATTTTTCTAAAAACAATTTTTCCTAGTAGAAAACATACGAAGCAATATCTAGAACAAATGGTTAAACATAGGAGGATAAATCCGTGAGTAAAAAACATGCTAACATTGAGCAAGATGAAAAAGATATTTTGGCCGATTTTGAAAAAGGAGAATTCGAATCCGTTGATAATGTTGATGAGGAAATGCGTCTAGCTAAGCAAGCCGCTAATAATTTTATGAAACGGGATAATCGAATTAATATTCGAATTTCTGGTGCTGATCTAAACATGATTCGTAGGATAGCCGTTCAAGAAGGGTTACCTTATCAAACATTATTATCAAGCGTTATTCATAAATTTGCAGCCGGGCGTTTAGTAGATAAAGGCATTTGACCTCAGTGTTCTTTTTCATTTATGTGGGAGAGAAGGGGCAATAGCTTAGGTTAGCGCTTACGGGGCGGGTCGCAAAATTAGCTGGCAGGTAATGAGGTGGCGTAGATAATGCACCACCGTCAAACCTTGTCCTAGCATGGCATTCAAAATGGCTCTGATCATTTTAGTTCATTGATGATTTTTGCAACAACCTGATTAAACGCTTGCTCATTAGTGCCGTAATAAACAAGTAATTTAGCAAATTTTTCCTCAACTCCAAGATCATGCAGTAACAAAGTTAAAACATAGTCGTTATCCTTCTCATGTGGATAAGGAGCACCATTGCTCAGATAACGATTTGGTACGTACCACTTATATTTATGTTTGCTCATAAAATTTTTGTATTTATCTATAGAATTATTAATATTTGGTAATTTCCCACTGTAAAAACGCGCCAACCATTGTGCAGCAAGCGAATATCCAAATATTTGTTGGGCATATATCAGCTCAGTGGTAAAAAGTGCTATCTCAGGTACTTCTGGATCTAGCATGTTGTATATGAAATCTTTAGTTTTGACATCGTACTGTTCATGAGTCCCGTCCGCTTTTTCTATGATAATTTCTGGTAAATTTGATATGCGATCATACCCCGTGGCAAGAATAACATAATCGACATCCAATACTTGCCCATTAGACAAATGAACAGAATGATCGCTTAACTTTGTTATTTTTCCTTTAATGTTTTTCACTGATCGTAGGTAATCAAATTGATCCTTGGGCATCATTGCTCTACGGGTTTGAAAAATATCTTCCGAAGGTTCTAGCGGATTTATAAAAAGTGTATCAACAAGTGGTTTTTGCAACCATCGCATGACCCAATTATATTTTGGGATTTTACGCCGAAGTTTAAGAAGCATAGTGTAGTATGCGTATAATAGGTAAAGGTAATACCAGGAAAATATTGTTTTGTTATCATACAATCTCTCGAATGAAAAAGACCACAAGCTTTTAGCATAAAGCCAGGTAGCATTTTCTTTGCAATTATCAAAAAGCATCAGCACTTCATGCGCTGATCTACCAGCCCCTACTACAATCACCTTCTTTTTATTAAATAAAATATCATTTAACATAGCATTGTTAAAATTACTGGAATGAACGATAGTTCCTTTATATTCTTTTTCGCACGCAAAATGCGGAATATTTGGGGATCCAGCATTGGTGAACCCTAAAGCGCAAATAACAATATCACATTCAAATTTAAACTGTTCATTGTTAGCAGTACTTGAAGCGTAGATTTCACATTTTCTATCTTTCCGTATTAAAATTTTATTAACTTTCTTATTAAATAGAATATGCTCATAGAGACCCTTAGTAGAAGCATAATCTTTCATGTAACTTAACACTTCACTGCCTGTTGCACGATCTGTTAGGCTCTTTACTGCATGAAAATCAATAAATCTGTAATTAAATGATTTAGAATGTATTTTTAAATTTGGATATTCAGTGCTTTCCCAAACACCACCAATCTCAGCATTTTTTTCTAATAAAGTGGTCTCAAATCCTTGTTCAAGCATAGCATTTAATGCTGCCAGGCCCGCACCGCCCGCGCCAATTACAATTGCTTTCTTATCCATACGTTTCCTCACAATTTAAGTATTCTGTTTAAATTATATACTATGCGGATCCTAATGTTTTCTTATCACTAAAATCAAACACCTGCCCCCTTTTCACAAATCCTCTTTTTGCTGTATCTAATATAGATGCCCATGCCGTTGATTTATGATTAGAAGACTATTAAAATACTCCACCCGATGTTTCAATTATGTCGCAATACTCAAAGGAATTTTATGGTCAGTGATAAATACTCTTCTAAGAGAGTAACACAGGAGTTGTTATGCTGTTAAAATATTTGCCACGAGTTATTCCAAGTTTTCCCGTTATTTTAAAAAATCAAACCGATATTTTTCGTGCCGAACAATCGGGAGATTTATCATTTGGCATGCTGAATGAACCTGGTCAGCCCCAGCTCCCACTAAAAACTCGTTACCTGGCCTCTTTAGTTGGTGAACACCTGGATTCATCAGGACAACAAAATCTGTTCTTTATGCTTAAAGAAAAAACCAGTTATCCATCTTCTCCTCAACGGTTAGCATTCAGACAAGATTCGTGGGAAAAATTAAATAATGCCCTGCAACAATTACGATCCATGGATGATCAGTCATCTGCTTTATTGCGCTATATGCGTTCGGCAATGAATAGTAAGCAGGAGCAGGTTGCTGATTTAGAAGGATCAGCAAGAATTGAGTTAATCAATCTAGTCTTGCACCAATGGAATAAAAAAATTTCAATTGATACTCGCTATCTTGCATGCTTGGATATTTTTGTGCGCGCGAAAGAACATCTATTAAGAACTATGTTATTTCCAAATCGTGCGAAATTTGCCAAAGCAAAAAAATATATGGAATCGCGAGTCGAAAATGATCCAGTGCTTTATCATCATGCCTGGAGTATTGGTATTTCATTATGGAACGGCATTAAAAAATTGCGTGCGGAAATTGCTAAACCCCAGTTCAAAGAAATGCTAGCAAACAGTGATTGGTCTCCAGCGGCTTTCCTAATACAACATGATATTCCAGTTAATCGACAATTCCGCGTGACAGCGCGTAAAACAAATCTTGGCGGAGTGTTAAGTTATTCCGTTCCGCGTGGAAGATTAGTTCTATTCAACAACCGAGATGCGGAAGATGCAAGAGGATTGTTTTTAGGAGTTTGTAGTGCAAATAATTTTGTTATGGATCTTCTAACGTTGCTGATCGATTATGCCTGTCCTGGTTTGCGTAAACTGCCTAAAGAAGAAAATTGTCCTTACAAAGAAATCATCCAGAGGCCGTTGTATAGCGAGCAAGCAAGCAAGAACTCTATTTCGCTCACGATCACTCAGACGGGATTTATTAAAAGAACTGCCAAAGTATGTTCATTCTTTCCCTGTTGTCCTAACTACCCAAGAAGATATTTTTAAAGCTGAAGATTCAGGCGTGCTGACTCGTGGATTGGCAATCGGTTCCCCTTTCCAGTTACCCTCGAGAATGCGCTATATCAAATCTTTATTTTTAGCTCATAAAGATGATCATGGAAATCAATTATTGTTTTACTCTATGCGAGCAAAATATTCCTGGCCGATGACAGAGGAACGCAAAGCGAAAGGAGTACAAATCAAACACATACTCAACATGGCTTTAAACCAAATTAAATTACTAGATTCTTCTTCTTCATTTTTGCGCTATATGAAAGGTGAGTTACGTCTAGAAAAACAAGCAAGAATGGAGCTTATCTCGATAGTATTAAAACAACATAATCCTAATTTAAATGCCAATGAAGAATTATTAGATTGCATGGATACACTTTCTAATGTTTTTTTTCATCAAATAAAATTGTATTTATTTCTTTATAGTAAAAAAATGCTCGCTGCTAAGAAAAAAATGGAAGAAATGATCGATTATGATCCTGATTTATTTCATAATATCTTGCAAGTTGGGACGACGCTCTGGCATGTATTAAAAGAGCTTCGTAAAGAAGCCAAAAAACCAGCATTTAAAACAATGCTCAGTAGTGGCCAATGGTCACCTGCTAATTTTATTGCCCATCATGCGGGAACCAATGTTCGTTTACTTCGTCTCACAACACGTGAAACTGATCTTGGCGGTGTGCTTAGCTATAAAGTTCCAGCCGACACTTTAATAGTCTATAATACGATATCTTCCGCCGTAGACGCCAACGGCTTATTTAATCGCGCTTGTTGTGGAGGGGATTTTATGATGGAGTTATTGACTTTTTTAGTGGATTACATTCACCCTGGGATAAGAAAGATACCTGGGGGAAAATGTCCTTATGAGACTAAGATAAAAAAAGTCTTAATCAAAACAGCAAGCTCATAATGTTCATAGAGACCAACAGCTGTCGATAAAGCAATGACATGTTAAAGCAGAATAGAAATGTCCCCATGCTTAACTGCTAATGAAAGCGCCCTCTTGTAATGGTGTATAATTATAAAAAGGGGACATTTCTATTCTGCTTTAACACTTTTCATTAGCTTAGGTTAGCGCTTACGGGGCCGTTTTAATGTGCTCTCTATCCTATCGCTTATCTGTGCTCGATTTAATTCGCTTTTCGATGTTGCTACAAAGAATTTCTAACAAAGGCTGATATCGAAAGAGGTTTTTATAAATATGTTCCGCTAGCTTTTCATTATAAGTATGCGCGGTAAGATTCCGGTCATCGATGGCGGTTAATAATATCGTTGTTTGCTGCTCTTCCAATAGGCCTGATTGAAGGCAAGCACGAACCACTCCTTTGGGGGAGCCAATTTCTAATCCTTCATAGCGTACTAAATATCGTTGAGCCAATTTCCATACCGCTTCTACTGTAAATTCAAATCGTTGAATCGCCGCATCGCGAATAATTTTAGAATAAGGTAGTTGCAATACTTCAGCAAAGGCAGCCAGAGCACTCTTTGCAAGAGTTAATCGTTCAATTAGTCTTTCCATTCAATGGCCTCGGATAAAATTTTTTCACGAAATTCTTTATCGACTTGTGTTAAATCGATTACGTCTACAAAGTAAGGGATAGTACTTTCATCTATTTTATCTTTTAAATTAGATAGAAAATCGCTGGGCAATGGTTCAAGCGGTAACAGCGCAAGATCAACATCTGAAAGTTTGCGCTCCTTACCTTTGGCCCGTGAACCAAATAAATACACTTTAACCTTATGGCCTTTAATATGTTCATTGACTAATTTGCGAAGTTGGTTAAGGTAGAGATTTGTGTTGGGGTTAGTCATACAACCTAGACTCTGTAATTACCTGATTCTACTTGTTATCTAAAATTTCAGCAATATTTTGTTCATTTTAATTTATCATATTAATATGAACAAAATTAATATGCATAAAACCGTGCCGATTTGGTTGGGGTTATTCTTGACGCTCATTGCCATTTGGCTGCAAATTACTAATATAGTGTTTATTCAACAATTTCTACGCCGACTAGAAGAACTTGCTTATGATATCCAACTTCGCTCCAACCTATTAACACATCATTATCACACCAATGGTTCCATTGTCATTGTTGATGTGGATGATAAAAGCTTTGCTTTGCAAGGACGTTGGCCGTGGCCACGCGATAAACTGGCTACGTTAGTTAGTAATTTAAAAAGCGCTGGAGCGGTAGTGGTGGTGTTCGATAGTATTTTTTCAGAACCGGAAGATAACATCGCTAATAAATTATTGAAAATATCAGCGGATCAAAATTATTTGACACCGGAGGTGAAAACTTTTCTCGATAAAATTGCTCCTCTGGTGGATAATGATAAAAAATTTTCAGCTAGTTTGGCGCAAATCGATTCCATATTAGGAATTAGTTTTACTAATACAAATACCATACACGGTAGTGTTCCGGCACCTTTAATACGTTTACAAACTCCGGTTGAAAAAAACATTCCCTTTATTGTTGAACCAGGAATTCTCGGTAATTTCTCTGAGTTGCAATCTTCGGCAAAAAGTACCGGTTTTATTAATGCTTTTGCTGATGATGATGGTGTGATAAGACGCGTGCCACTATTAATTCGTTATAAAGATGGACTTTATCCGTCATTAGCATTAGAGGCGGCGCGGCTTTATTTATTAGCCAATATTAAATTAGTAACAGCTAACTATGGAAATAAAGCTAACTTAGAAGGGGTTTCGTTTGATCAATTTATTATTCCGACCGATGCTAAATCACAAGTTATTATTCCTTTTCTTGGCAGTGCGCATACTTTTCCATATATTTCTGCCAATGATGTAATCGTTAATCAATTTCCTACCAATAAAGTGGAAGGAAAGCTGGTATTGGTGGGCTCGACTGCCACAGCCTTAGGAGATTTAAAACCTACTGCCATTGAAAGTTTTTATCCTGGCGTTGAAATTCAAGCCACCATTGCCGATGGAATTTTGTCGCATCGATTTTCTTACAAACCTGCGTGGTCATTAGGTGCGGAATTGACACTCACGTTGTTGCTTGGCGTTTTATTGTCGATTAGTTTTCCTTATTTAGGCCCTCGGTTATTAAGCGCGTTTATTTTTATTATTCCTATTACTTTAATGTTTATTAATAATTATTTATGGAACCGTACTGGACTCATTATTGCAATTTTTATTCCAGTATCTTTAAGTATCTTATTAGGAGCAGTTAATATTATCTATGCTTATCTATTCGAATCCCATCGTCGTGAACATCTTAAACGTATATTTGAACAATACGTTTCCGCTAAACATATCGATGAAATGTTAAAATTTTCTGGCGAACTGGGATTGCTTGGTGAAGATCGCGAAATGACGGTGTTATTTGCCGATATCAGAAATTTCACCCATATTTCTGAATCCATGAAAGCGGCGCAAGTGAAAGAGTTACTTAATAATATTCTCACCCCTATGACTGAAATCATATTTAAACATCGTGGGACGATTGATAAATACGTGGGTGATTCCATCATGGCTTTCTGGGGCGCACCTCTTAAAGATAAAAAGCATGCCCAACATGCCATTGCGGCGACGCTTGAGATGCAACACGCTATTAAAAAATTGAATCATGAATTTGCCAACCAAAATTTACCGCATATCGTTATGGGTATAGGTTTAAATACCGGAATAATGAGCGTCGGTGACATGGGATCTAAATATCGTCGTAACTATACCGTTTTAGGTGATGCGGTTAATTTAGCTTCACGTATTGAACATTTAACAAAATTTTATGGTGTCGAGATTATTGTGAGTGAACATACTGTGCACGATCAACCATTATTTGTGTTTCGTAAATTAGACCGTATCAGGGTAGTTGGTAAGGAAATCAGTATTGAAATTTATGAGCCAATCTGTTCAATTGCAAAATTATCTGCTGAAAAAAAACGAGAAATTACATTATTTCATGAAGCGTTAAATTATTACTTTGCGCAGGAATGGGAAAAGTCGCGAATTTTATTTATGCAATTGCAACAACAATATTCGCAGGTAAAATTATACCAGATTTATTTGCAACGAATTGATGAATTCGAGAAAAATCCCCCACCCGCTAATTGGGATGGGGTGTATACTTTCACCACAAAATAGTTAGTTATCGTTGAAGAACCAACGGAGCCAGGAGTAGCAACTAACGGAGCCAGGAGCGTGAGCGACTGGTTATAATAATTTTAAAAACATATTTATAACCAGTCGCTCACGCTCCTGGCTCCGTTAGTTGCTACTCCTGGCTCCGTTGGGTTCGCTATACGGATTAACGGAGCCGATACAGCACCTCTACGGACACGGCGATACTTTAATGATATTTTTCCCGTTACTTCCCGCTGGGGCTGGCTCGACAGTGATTTTTACCGGCACAATCTTGGGTGCTGCGCTGACTTCAGGTGGTTTGGTATTTAATACTCGAATCTGAGTAGCCGTTATTGTGGCACCAATATTAGCGGTTCCTTGCGATAATACAACAGCTTCACCTTTCTGCGGTACAATTCGAATACTACCTTGGCTGATCGCGAGAGATAACTTTGCAATGGTTGCATTATAAAATACATCGTATATCGTCCCATGCACACCAATGGTTCCAAGCGGTGTACTGACTTCATAGCCTTGCGGATTATTTTTAGAAATAGCGCCGGTGACGGTACGGAAACCGCCTTTGACGACATTGACCACAAAACTATCTTGTGCTGGAGGATTGCCGTTGCCGTGTTTGTATTGACTAAGCACAATATTAGTTGCAGAACGTAATGATAAGAGGCTGCCATCTGTGAAAGCAATTTCGCCTGTTCCGGTATTGGATGTCTGGACGGTGTCTTCTTGGTAAACAGCAGAACCTCTTTGTAGAGCGCGTGTGGTTTTATCAACGCCAACTGCGTGCACATCTCCTTTAGCCCAAATGATTTGTCCTATCGCTTGCGTGTCAGCAAAAACGATTGATGCGTAAAAAGAAATAAACAATATAAAAACATAACGACTACATCTTGCGAAAAATCTATTTATCATTTCATTTGCTCCTTAGTCTTAAAATTAAGTCGATGCAGTAATGCTAAATAATGTTCTTGGCACTTTTCCTCTGCCAATCAGTTCCAAAGTAGATTCTTGCTTTGTTAAAGGTTGGGCAATCGTCCAAGTGCCGGAAAGATTACTGGTAAAATTAAAACGTACGCCGACACCGGTTGAATTGGCGCTGATCTTGCTAGATAAACCACCTGCCGTTTTACGGTTCCAGACGACACCAGCATCAAAAAAAGCAAATAATTGGGCGCTTTGTAACACTTTCCAGGCTGGGTAAGCATTGTAGCGTAATTCAACCGTGCCAGCTAAACCTTGGTCACCTAATAATTCAGAAGGATCGTAACCGCGTCCCAAAATTGCTCCGCCGTATCCGTATTGCTCATAGACAAGCAAAGGAACGAAGGCTTCTTGACCCTGAAGCGTGATGTACGCCTGAAAAGGACCCGATAATTGCTGCACCCGCGTTGCTTGTGCGGTAAGTTTGATGAAATTAGCGGTGGCACCGAATCGAGAAGTGGTCGTTGATGTAGGATTGGTGGTGGCGCCCCATATCGGAAAACCTTTTTCAATATGAGCAATTAATAAATTCGATCCATTGAACCGATCATAAAAATCATAACTTCCACCGGCTCTTAAAGACCGAATATGGTCGGTATACAATTGGAGATCCGCTTTAGAAAAAGTTTCGGTGCTATCAACATAAAGAAATCCACCATCCAGCGTAAGATTATTAGAACGAGAACGCAGCACAGGATAAGTTAGCGTTCCATAATAATCTTTCGAGTCGCCGTTTAAGACTGTGGGAGTTAAAACAAATCCAGGCGAGGTTACGGATTCATTGCCGCCAAATAAAACGCGCAGCCCCTTTGTGCCTAAGGGTGTTTCATAAGAAATATCATCATAATGTAACCGAGGAAATTTAGTAGAAGTAAGATAAGTAAAATGCATGCTATCACCTGGGATAAAACCAGAATTTACATTAAAATTACCGGTGGTTTCTAATGGCCCTAAATAACGAGATTGAAAATCATCATAAGAAATATATCCGGTAAAATATCGTTGATTAGCAATCATATTTAAATCAGCGACACTGAGGTTTTTAGTTTTAGAAGGTTCAAGTACGGATTGCACTTGCATGCCGGGTATATCATTAGCTAAATATAAATAACGTTCCATCACCTGAAGTTTTAATGGTTTCGACTGTTGAATTCTGATCGCATAACTTTCAAGTAATGGCTTGGCATTTTTGGGACTGCCAAGAATATTCACTTGATCGATGTACCCTTCGACGATGCGAATGTGCACCGTACCATGTTCAATGTGCTGTGGTGGAAGTACCGCGCGCGATAAAATATAACCGTTGTTACGATAAAAATTTGTGATGCTTTGCACGATATTCATTAAGTCTGCGACAGAAATAACAGTCCCTATCTTATCTTGATACAATGCCGATAATTGTTGATCGCTATAAACCGTGTTACCTTCCAGAATCACTTTCTCAAGTGGAAATTTAATCTTGGCCGCTTCTGGGCCCAAACTAGGAGCAGCCTGTTGGGCGGTTTTGACAGGTGCTAATGCTCTTGATACTTGCTGTGGCCTGGGGACGGTTTGCGGAATACGGCTTGGATAAACGGAGCCAGGCAAAGGAACGGCCGCAAAACTGATCGCACATTTAAGTAAAAGAAAAAGGCTAAAAACAGCTATAAGTATGTGGAAATTCGAGATTCGCGTTAAAATTCCCTTTCTAATCATAAATAACTCATAAATAAGTTTTTTCCATTTTTAACTTATTGATAATCAATATAAAAATAACAATAAAACCATTAAAAATCCACCTATTTTTTTTTAAGATATGGCCTATACTAAAAGTATCAGCGGTAAGAGGTAAAAAAGCATAAACAATAATAATTAAAAATTATAATTACAAAACAGCGAGGAGACGCTTGGATTATGAGTCTAACGCAACTTAAAGATAAGGAAAATAAGGGAAAAAAGTCGAGGTTCAATTTCAAGAAGGCGAGTGCGTTCATGGCTTCATTGTTAATGAGCGCAGCGGTTTTTGCGAACCCCGAATTAGGCAATATAGAATCCGGTAATGTCACTGTTACTCAATCTCCCAATACTGAAACCATTAACCAATCAAGCTCGCAAGCCATCATTAATTGGAACAGCTTTAATATTGGTGCGAAAGAACATACACATTTCCAACAACCACAAGGCGGTGTGGCGTTAAACCGCATTTCGCCGCTACAAGGTGTCTCTCAAATTTATGGCGAATTGACCGCGACCGGTAGAATTATTTTGGTCAACCCCATGGGCGTTTATTTTGGGCCGAGTGCACATGTGAATGTCGGCAGCATTATGGTGTCTACTTCAGGCATATCGAATGAAAATTTTTTGGCGGGACGTTATATCTTTGATCAACCGTCTTCTTATCATGGTTCGGTGATCAATGAAGGTGAAATTAAAACGGCGGATTATGGTTTAGTGGCTTTGATGGGTACCAGTGTAGTAAACCATGGCGTGATTGAAGCACATTTGGGAACGGTGGCGCTCGGCTCGGGAGAAAAATTCACCATCGATTTTACAGGTGATAAAGTTTTAAATTTTAGTGTGGATTCGGCAGCCACGAGTGCTGGTGTCGATCAAAATGGACAACCATTAAAACACGGCGTAGAGAATACTGGCAGCCTGATTGCCGATGGTGGTCAAGTGTTGGTGACGGCTAAAGCCGCGCAACATGTATTAGATAATGTCGTCAATTTCAGCGGTGTGGCGCAAGCACGTGGCGTGAGTCAGCAAGGCGGCGTCATTATTTTATCGGGTGAAGGCGGATCAGTGCATGTTTCTGGAAAATTAATTGCGTCGAATAGTTATGGCAAAGGTGGCAAGGTCAAAGTGTTAGGTGATCACCATGTCACGCTAGCTTCTTCTACGAATATTGATACCAGTGGCACGACTGGCGGCGGAGAAATTTTAGTCGGCGGCAATGAACATGGTGCAGGGCCAGAAATGAATGCGCTCGATACCACAGTTGAGCAAGGCGCGCTTTTGAATGCCAATGCATTGTTGAGTGGTGATGGCGGCAAAGTAGTAGTGTGGTCGAATGACACCACCAATTTTGATGGCACGATTTCAGCGACCGGCGGCAGTTTAGGTGGTAATGGTGGATTTGTGGAAACCTCCGGTCACAATGTTTTAAATATCGGTGATAATGCTTTCGTCAACACCATGAGCAGTGATGGCTCTATGGGTACGTGGTTGTTAGATCCGGCCGATTTAACCATCAGCAGCAGTAGTAATTCAGCTGTCACTTCTTCATCGCCGTTTGAACCCTCGGGTACAGGTTCAATTTTGAATGTGACGACACTTACCAATGCACTTTCTTCCGGCAATGTCATCGTTGAAACGACCAGCAGCGGCAGTGGCGGCAATGGTGATATTACAGTGGCTACACCGATTAGCTGGAGCGGTAGCAATAGCCTCACATTAAGTGCCTATCGCGATTTAACGATTAATTCCAATATCACTAACACAGCCGGTGCAAATTTAGTTTTGCAAGCTAATAATGCTGGCGCGTTTGATGTCGGCTCAGGTCACGGCTTAGTCACCAATAATGCGACGCTCACCTTAAGCGGTGGCGGTACAGTACATGTGTTTTATAATCCGAGTGCTTACACCACACCAACAAGTTATAGCAATGCCGGCACCGATACCTTGACCGCTTACATGCTAGTAAGCAATGTCACAGATTTACAAAACATGAGTACTAATTTAAGTGGCAATTATGGTTTAAGTAAAAATATCGATGCTTCCAGTGTTTCTTTCTCGCCTGTCGGTACGACCGGCACCCCTTACACCGGTAATTTTAATGGTCAAGGTTATCTAATCTCTGGCCTGACCATTAGTGCGAGTGCGGATAATGCTGGTCTCTTTGGGGTCACTAGTGCTGCTGCCACCATCGCGGATGTGGGTGTGGCAGGAAAGATTACGGGTGGCGCCCACAGTAATATCGGCAGCTTAGTGGGTAAAAATGCTGGCACGATCACCGATACTTATAGCTATGCCTCAGTCAATGGCACGGGCAGCACGAATGTCGGCGGTTTGGTCGGTAATAATAGCGGCACCATCAATACGTCTTATGCAATTGGTGATGTCATTAATGGCGGTGGATTAGTCGGCACCAATACCGGCACGGTTAACAACAGTTATTACAATAGCGATACCACATCATCTACCAATGCAGTCGGCACTAGCGAAACCACTTCGACATTACAAGCGAGTTTACCGAGTGGTTTTTCATCCAGTATCTGGGGAATTTTAAGCGGCACTTCATATCCTTATTTCTTAGCGAGCAACCCGAGCACGCCGCGCGTGATTTCCGGGCAAGTCGTGACCTTAAGTTCAGTGAGCGCTACTGATCCCAGTGTCACCCCGAATAGCTATGCGAACAGCAGCGTGACCATTCCAGCTTGGCCGCCCGTCAGTGATTCTTTAGGCAATGCCACAGTCACCATGGCAGCCAATGGTGCCGTGGTCGACCGCACGCAGACTGGCAAGAATGGCAGTTATTATTTCCTCGAACAAAATGGTGCACTCACTGATAGTACGCCATTGCTCACTTACTTAAGCAGCGGCGGTAATGCGACCACCATTACTCAAGCACCCGCTTCCGGTGCCAGCATCAAGAATTTATATCTGCCGATAAATAATTTATTAATCGCCGATAATGGCGATCCAGCAAACAGTGTCGTCGGTTACAACACGGATATCGCCTCTTCCAGTGCTACGGGTTATTTACTTAATTTTGTGAATGCCGCGGTGACACCCGTCAGCAATACCGATTTCGCCACCGCGATCGGTTCACTCTCTGACAGCAATATTCTCTACACCATGTCAGGCAATGATATTAGTGTAAGCTCAGGCAAGAGCTTCGTGACCGCCCCTAACACAGTTTATGACCTGAATGGTAATTTATCGACAACTAATGGCAATATTACTTTCTATGGTCCAATACAAGAAAGCATAGTTGGCTCAAGCTACAATCAAGAAGTCGCGATCACGACCAACACCAGCGGTAACATCGTCAATAACAATACCATCGTCTGGGGAGAAGGCAGCTCGCTTTCTTCTCCTAATACGGATCAACTCGATCTCGTCGCCGCCAATAACATCGTCATCAACGGCCCGATTTTTGGCATGTGGTTGACGGGTACTGGTGGTACTGCAGCCTATGATCATTTAGCCCGTGGTAGCTTAAGTTTATCGGCTGCTTTCAATGATAATACTATCAACCCGACCGTCCAAGCCAGCATTACGACCGGTCCTTCAGGTGCTATCAGTGTCTATAACTTTTTCTTAAAACAAGGGAACTTCTGGCAAGTGGTACCGAAGCAGACCACTTATGCGGGAGGCACTGTTTTCAGCACGTTGCCTTATCTTACACTGGAATATGTTGGCGGGCCATCAAATGATCCCAATAATTTAAGCACAGGGAGTTACAATGGCCCTCTCTATAATTTCTTGAGCTACAATGATTTTGAAATCAATGGCGGTGCCATGCCTTCCGCTACGGCTGAATTTGTACGTGCCGAAGCCGCAACGCCGACTAACTTGGCGAATGCCATAGGCACTTCAGGCAATCCTTTCTTGATTGAAGATATTTACGGTTTACAAGGCATTGGTTCTACACAATATACCTTGCAAGGCACGGGTGGTGTGCTGCCGCATTATCAGCTCGTTCAAAACTTAGGGGAATTCACCGACGCCGCTGCGCCTGGGTTTTGGAATGGCGGTTTAGGACTAGTGCCGATAGGTGATGGCCCCACTGGCACACGCGGTGCCCTGCAAATAGGGTTTTCAGGTTCATTTAATGGTGAAGGTTATGCATTGGTTTACCTTACTATCTCACCTACTACCGATTATGCGGGTTTATTTGGCTATACGACTTCTGCCGCCACGATTAGCAACTTACCTAACTTTGGGCCGGTCGTAAATGGGACTGGCAATTATGTGGGTGATTTGGTGGGATATAATAACGGAACCATTAGTAATGTCGTGCTTAATGATGTATTTGTCCAAGGTAATAATGATGTGGGTGGTCTGGTGGGTTATAATGCCGGAACCATTCACGATGTTGCCAATGAAGCAGGGGTTACCATCGGTAATGACAGCGTGGGCGGCATTGCAGGTGTGAATACGGGCACGATAGATAAAACCTTGTCAGTGGCTTATAACATAGGCAATAGCAACGTAGGCGCCATTGTGGGTGTTAATAGCGGCACGATTGGACATAGCTTTTGGGATACCGATTTTTCAGGCTCGACCACAGCCGTGGGATCGGATACTGGTACGACGGATGCGCAAGCTGGGTGTTTCCTAGGTGGTAGCAATTGTACTAATGGCGGTACGGTAGATTTATCTTCTGCCTCGCCTTATGAAACGGCCGGTTGGGCATTTTCTTCCTCACCGCAATGGGCTGTGTTAGATGGCCTCACCAGTTATGTCAATGGGAATGTATTCTCCACCAATCTTTCTTATCCTTATTTGCCTCTTGCTACGGGTTTTGTTGCTCAGAGTTACGACATAAATGGCAATACTGAGTTCACTTCATTAGATAGCTTCACGACATCTGTTGATGTAGCCAGCGGTGTGCCAGAAATATTTGCCGGTCAATTAACCGGTGCGCCTGCTTCTGAGCTAGCAGGGCTTTTAATCGGAGCGTCTTATTCTGGGTATGGTCCAGAACCTAACTTTCTTACGAGTGCACCCTTCCTTAATTATCAAATAGCACAAAGCGGCGCCAATGGGTTTTATTATGGTTATGCTCAACATAACATCGCACTGGCGGGACAGGTTCAAACAGCGCAGGTATTAGCTGGTAATGCTAGCTTTACTGGTACGGCTACCTTTACTCAACCCGATAATGAAGGCAGTGTCACGAATCTCGTGTTGCCAGTGTTATCGAGTGGTTCAGGAAATTTTGGTTTTATTTCCTTTCTAGTAGGCCGTGGAAACTACTCGACAGGCTATATCAACTCATTAATAAACAGCACAACATATCTTTCAAATGCAGCAACCGAATTAAGTGCCTATGGTTCACTCTATAACTACAATCTCCAATTACAACCCGGCGCTTTGCAGCAATCGATCTTGTTATCCGAGTGCAATGATGTCTCCAGTGCTGCTTGCCAAAAATTATTGAGCCAATATGGCGACACCACACCCGCCGGTGCCATAGTGAAGATGCTGTCGGATGCGGCGAAGACCGATCAAAAGATCAATGCTAATAATGAATTTGTGCCAGCGGCTTGCACGAAGTGAAGTATAGATAATTTATTCCTGCCTGAGCTCGCCTAAAAAATCCGTAAATTTGATAATTTTTATCTGCACTTCATAGATTTATTTTGTCATTCTTATTATTTTTTCGCGAAGCGGATTAATTAGGCTGTACACGACAATTTTTAAATTTAACTCGTGTCATGCCAGCGAAGGCTGGCATCCAGATCAAATTAAATACTGGATGCCAGCCTTCGCTGGCATGACAGCCTAATTCTGCGGAATTTCGGAGAGAGGCTTCTAGGGACAAAATTTTAATTCTTTGATTTATTTTGTCATTCTTATTATTTTTTCGCGAAGCGGATTAATTAGGCTGTACACGACAATTTTTAAATTCAACTCGTGTCATGCCAGCCTAATTCTGCTGAATTTCGGAGAGAGGCTGTTCATTAAATTATTTTTGTCGTGTACGGAGAATATTTTTTCCGCATTGCTGGTTGCGACGAAAGAGGAATCTCAAAAGAGCTAGGACCTGTAAACAGTCCCGAAATTTCCTCTTTACAATAATCTCATAGTTCGTAATACTTTTATTCAATATGTTAAAAACAATGGAATGTTTCATAATGAAAAAATTATCTATTTGGAAAAAGATAGCTTGTGGATCGACTTTGGCATTGTTGGCGCTTCCTTATAGTACTTTTGCCTCTAATTATCAATTATTCCAGACCAATGCTTCTAATGCTGGCGATGGTGGTGCCGGTGGCGCAGCGATTGCTAATAATGCAACGACTGCTTATAACAATCCTGCCGGTTTAACGCGATTGAACAAGCAAGAACTGATTTTTTCTGCTGTGGGTATTGATACGTATGCTAAATTTAATGGTACAAATACTTGGAGCAGCCCTGGTTTTCCTACCTATACCGCTGCTGGTAGTGCCCATGCTGGAACCTTTAACATATTGCCCTCTTTGTATTATTCGCTCCCGCTGGTACGCAATATGTGGTTTGGCTTTAGCTCGTCTTCAACTTATGGTTTAGCTACCAATTATAATAGCAACTCGGTCGTTCGTTATTCTGCGGTCAAGGGTATATTGGAAGTTGCCAACCTTTCTCCTTCGCTCGCATTTAAATTGACCGACCAAGTTTCACTCGCTGGGGGCATCGATCTTACACGAATATTGTTTTACTTCGATACCATGACAGGTGCCCCAGGATTGGCGCCAGCTACGCCTAGGGCATTTGATACCATTGGTAAAGCGAACGCTTATGGCTGGGGCATCGGTGGACACATTGGTGCGCTATTCCAATTAACGCCAGATACTCGAGTAGGTGTTGCCTATCACTCGCGCATCAGTTCCACTCTGGTCGGAGGCAGTACGTTACAAGGTCCTTTGGTGACGATACCTTCTAAGATAGTGTCGCAACGTAATTTTAGTTTTGCACAAGTGTTGCCTGCTACTACTGCACTCAGTGCTTATCATGATTTTAATAGTCGATGGTCCATGGATGGTACAATCAATTATACGCAATGGAGCCAGGTGCCAGGCATGGCTACATTTGTGAATGTGGCAGGTAAGACACCAACCACACCGGTGACTTTTAGCGTGCCGCAACATTATCGAGATACTTTCTTTTTTGGTCTCGGTGCGAATTATAAAGCGGGTGATCGTTGGATTCTCCGCGGCGGTGTGAACTATGATGAAACACCAGTGAAGAGCCGTGAACGTAATGTCATCTTACCTGATGGTGACCGAGTGGGTCTGGCGATCGGTGCCCATTATCAAGCCAGCAAGAAAATTGGTATTGATGCGGGTTGGACTCATATATTTGTACAAGATGTTAATATCAATTATCCAACGACGATTGGTGCTCAAACTTCTACTACGGTCGGTACTTATAAAGCTTCGCATGCAGATATATTTGGCGCGCAGCTCGTTTGGGACATTTAGACGTAGGGTGGATTAGGTGTGCTCTTTGCACCGTAATCCACCTTCTATTTGGTTGGTGCTGGTGGATTACGGTGCAAAGAGCGCACCTAATCCACCCTACAATTTTCAAAAAACATTTGTGCAGATACCTATGCACTGGTTGCGGAGCTAAATCAACCACCGCAACAATTTCATCTTTAATTTGCTATACGGTGGGTAAACAATATCTGTATCCAAAATAAATGGTTTGGCTAACACCGATTTGCGATGACTAAAGGTCTCGAAAGTAGCTTGATCATGATAGCCGCCCATGCCGCTCGCACCCACGCCGCCAAAAGGTAAGCCCGGAATCATCACATGCATCATGACATGATTAATAGTGACTCCGCCCGAGCTAGTGCGTTCTAATACGTCTGATTTCACGCGGTCATTTTTAGTAAAAAGATAAAGTGCTAATGGTTTGGTCCGTGCATTCACAAATGTAATCGCTTCATCAATATTTTTGACTTTAAGCACCGGTAAAATCGGACCAAAAATTTCTTCGTCCATCACCGGTGAATTGGTCGGAACATTGCTAAGTATGGTTGGCGCAAGATAACGATCTTTTTCATCTGCTTGACCACCAATCACAACATCACCGCTATTTTTTAACAATTGCATTAAACGTTGAAAATGACGAGTATTAATGATGCGGGCATAATCGCGATTTTTTTGAATATCACTGCCATAAAAATCTTGGATGGCTTTTTTAAGTTGCTGCAATAGCGTAGATTCAATTGCTTCGTGCACTAAAATATAATCAGGTGCGATGCAAGTTTGGCCGGCATTATAAAATTTACCAAATATAATGCGGCGTGCAGTCACTTCCAAATCAATATCTTGATCAATAATGCACGGACTTTTGCCGCCTAATTCAAGCGTCACCGGCGTGAGATGTTTTGCTGCTGCAGTCATAACAAGGCGACCTACCTGGCCATTGCCAGTATAAAAAATATAATCGAATCGTTCATTTAATAATGCCGTCGTTTCTGGGGCACCACCGGTTACCACACTAAGGCAAGCGGGATCTACATAGTGCGGTAATAATGAAGCAAGCAGTGTGCTTGTAGCGGGTGCTAATTCACTGGGTTTTACTACGGCGCAATTACCAGCAGCAATCGCACCAATCAGTGGTGCCAATAAGAGTTGTACTGGGTAATTCCAAGGCGCAATAATTAATACGACTCCCAAAGGTTCGAAGTAAATGCGGCTTTTCCCGGGTTGTGCGAATAGCGGAGTGCGGACAGATTTAGGTTTGGTCCACTTGGCCAAATATTTGCAAGCTATTTCTGCTTCTCGTAAGGTGCTGGCGATTTCTGCGCCGAAAGCTTCGATATCTGGTTTGCCAACATCTTGATATAGAGCAGTTTTAATTTCCTGCTCATGTTCTTTTAACAGGCGAATAATACCGGTGAGTTGTTGTCGGCGATAATTTAGTGGCCGGGTGATTCCGCTATTAAAATTTTCTCGTAATTGCTGAACGAGATTGGTTACTGACATGGGCCATCCCTTTAGTCAAAATCAGAAGTTTTTTAGCATACCAGTCTGGCTAGGCTCTTGTCATGCCAGCGAAGGCTGGCATCCAGATCAAATTATAGGCTGGATGCCAGCTTTCGCTGGCATGACAAGAGTTAAATTTTAAAAATTGTCGTGCAGAGGTTAATTTAAAAAATATTTTTCTATTCTTGAGTTAATTTACTCTATACACAAAAATACTTTAATGACAGGCTCTCTCCGAAATACAGCAGAACTAGGTTGTCATGCCAGCGAAGGCTGGCATCCAGATCAAATTATAGACTGGATGCCAGCCTTCGCTGGCATGACAAAGGTTAAATTTTAAAAATTGTCGTACAGAGGTTAATTTAAAAAATATTTTTCTATTTAAGCTTTCCTTAAGAATTATACATTATCATATATATGACCCCCGATCATTTTAGATCTAAAAACGGATACAGCATGATTCAGTCACGACTATCATTATCGCAAACGGTAGAGGCTAAGCAGAGCCCTGATGAGTTGCGGCTCAGTTTTTTAATGGATCTTATTGTGAATTATGGGGTTCACATGGAACTAGTGCATCCCAAATGTCATTTTTGGTATGACGAAGAAACACATCAAAAAAAATCTCATCTCGCTTTACAGGTTTTAGAAGTTTTTATCACCGGTCAGATGCCGCAAGCGACACTAGATATTGATGTTACGACATTATCAACTATTTATTTACCTATGACAAAAATATTTAGAGAATTATCTGGCGACGACTTAAAAAAATTCAATGAAAATCCGCTAACTTACCAATCATCCAATCCTGTTGTTAGGCAAAAACTTGGGGAATTAAAAGACAAGCTGAAGGAGTATCTTCAGCTTTCTTCAGTAAGCGTGGAGATGTTGGATAATTTTGATAAATTAGTTAAACAACATGATGCCTTAGATTCCGCCGGCCATCATTTAGGAGCTGTGTTTTCAAGATACAAAGGTAGGTTTGCATACTGTAAGAAAAATTTAGAACTTATTCTTCCTTCTGAAAAAACGAAAGCTGAATTACCAGGCAGCCCGATTGAAAAATTTTCAACGGTTTCTGCTATTAGCTCTGTCCCAGCAAATCAGAAGAGCGAGACAAAATCTAGTGAAGCTGAATTAGAACTGAAATTGCGCATGTTGCGATACGGGCTGTTTTATCTTGATCTGGATGTCGAAAAAAGAATGTTATCGGTCGCTTATTTTACACAACGAATCAATGATCACAAGGTTCAAATAGATTATCAAAATTCCGGCGCTTATTTTGATCATTTACTTGCTAGTAAGGGTGAGACAGAAGCCAAAGCTTGGTTTGCAACAGAAATACAAAAATGCCGTGAACAGAGAATGTTACAGAAAATGGCAACTCAGTCAGTGAATTTGCTTCATGATCAGGAAGGGGTGAGTGCTTTCGTTCGTCGTGAAGTTGTGCGGGATTTTTTAGATAAATTAGCGCTTGAGCATGAAATGTTGGAACTTAAAGTTAAAGATAGCGGCATACCAAATTTAGATGGCATGGTAACGAAATTTACCTCATTAAAAAATGCAATTTTGCAAGAAGAGTGTGGTGATGATTATCGGGTGGGCACGCAACTTGATTTTCTTACGAAGGCTATCGAGGAACATCTAGAAAAAGCACTGCAATTTCGTAATGAGCATGGCGAACACAATAATCTTTTTGAACCATCCTATCACTGGACCAAAATTTTAGCGGGCTGGCAGCCGTCTATAGAGTCTTCGGAAGAGCGCCAAGTGATGACTGAATTGCACAAGAATCCTGAAGGGGCGGGGCTCTGCGGCAAATTGTTGATCGATTTACAAGCGGCGGATGCTTATGTCAGAAACCTCAATTTGGCAGTGTCACCCGCTATAAAATCTCTGGTTGATGCAGCGCAAAATGCGCTTGGTGTTCGTACGACTGCGGAAAAAACAGAAAGCCCCGATTTCTCGCTGCGATGTAAACGATAATGCTTGCGAAAATCCCTTGCATTAACCCTTGCTCTCTAGCACCATTATGACCCTTATGTTTTGATCTGGCAGATAAGCTGTGCGTTATTTATATACCGTGCTATTTTACATGGCCTTACCTTTTATCTTTTTGCGCTTGCTGTGGCGTTCGCGAAATGCGCCGGATTATCGCAGGCGCTGGGCAGAACGCTTAGGGTTTTGTCCTTTTCGCCTACAACAATCGATTTGGGTGCATTCGGTATCGGTAGGCGAAACGATAGCGGCTATTCCCTTAATTAAGGCTTTATTGGAGCGCTATCCGCAATATCCACTGCTGGTGACGACCATGACGCCGACCGGCGCTGCCCGAGTAAAAGCAGCCTTTGCTGATCGCGTGCAACATGCTTATATTCCTTATGATTTACCGGGCGCAGTAAAGCGTTTTTTAAACCGGGTTGATCCGCAAATCTTAGTGATCATGGAAACCGAAATTTGGCCGAATTTATTAGCGGCTTGCCGCAAACGACAGATTCCAATTGTGTTAACCAATGCACGCTTGTCAGCTAAATCAGCAGCGGGCTATCAGCGCATTGCGCCGCTGACTCGCACCATGCTGGCGGAAATTCAACAACTAGCCGCGCAAGCGCAAGCCGATGCTGATCGATTTATTGCTTTAGGCATGAGCAAAGAACGGGTAACTGTCACTGGTAATATTAAATTTGATATTGCCATTGCAGAGGATTTAATCGCTCGCAGCGAGGTTTTACGCCATCAATTAGGAAAATCGCGACCGGTTTGGATTGCTGCTAGTACGCATGAAGGCGAAGAAGATATTATTCTCGATGCACATAGGCAAGTGCTGGCGAAATTTCCCGAAAGCTTGCTGATTTTAGTGCCGCGCCATCCCGAACGGTTTACGCAAATCGCGCAATTAGCCCAGCAAAAAAAGTTTATGGTGGCGCGTCGCAGCGAAAACACCACCTGCACACCAGCAACATCGATCTATCTGGGTGACACCATGGGCGAGTTGATGCTGTTATATGCAGTCAGCGATGTGGCTTTTGTGGCTGGCAGCTTTGCGAAAGTGGGTGGGCATAATTTATTAGAGCCAGCCGTGTTAGGTAAACCGGTTATTTCTGGTCCACAATTATTTAATTTTGCCGCAATAAGCGAAATGCTCGCATCAAGCCAAGCATTAACTATTGTCACCGATGCTAATCAATTAGCTCAGGCCGTAACTCGATTTTTTGCAGAGACTAGATTGCAGCAACAAATGGGTGATCGTGCCCGGAAAGTGGTGGAAGCCAATCGCGGTGCCCTCGCGCGGCAATTGGCGGTGATTTGTCCGCTGGTGGAAGGATAAAATAAAGCTTGTATAATACCCATATTGGGTATTATAATACCCAATATGGGTATTATTTCAAAAAAAATCTCAACTTCTGATGTTCTATTCTCCAAGGTGCAGCAACGAGTGCTAGCGCTACTTTATGGTCATCCAGATCGTAGTTTTTATACTAATGAAATCATTCGATTATCAGGTTTGGGTACGGGTGTCGTGCAAAGAGAGTTGGAAAAATTAAGCATGGTGGGTCTGATAACTGTTAAATTAATAGGGAATCAAAAGCACTATCAAGTAAATCGTGATGCACCTCTTTATTTGGAATTACGTAATATTGTTCTTAAATCATTTGGGTTGGCAGATGTGTTACGTCAAGTCTTGAAGTCAGTTGCAGCAAAAATATCTGTGGCTTTTATATACGGGTCTATCGCAAAGCAAGAGGATACGATGAGTAGTGACATCGATTTGATGATGATCGCAGATGATCTAACCTATGCGGATTTATTTACATTGCTTGAAAAAGCTGAAAAACAATTAGGTAGACCAGTTCATCCTACTTTTTATTCAAAAGCAGAATGGATAAGGAAGCGAAAGAATGATAACAATTTTGTAAATCAGATATTTATTCAACCAAAAATTTTTATAATAGGGACAGAGGATGAGTTTAAAAAACTTGGATAATTTAATTAAAGGCGGTTATCTTAAAATCGAACCTATGAACCAAACAGAATTCAAAGCCTTACAAGCTTGGCAAGTGAAAGCCATTGAAAAGTCTGTAAAAAAAGCAAATAGCAAAAAAGCTAAATTCATTGACCATGAAAAGGTCGCTGATTGGCTTAATAGTTGGGGTAGCGATAAGGAAAAGGCCCCACTTAAATGATCATTAAGATGAGTTATAAAATATTTTCTAAACTCAAATTGGTAACTCAGTGTGAAATACAACTGTCGGTTTAGTTTTGGTGTTTCTCCAAATAATATCTCGCAAAGAAGAATTGTTGACTAACTCCATCCCATACACAGTTAAATTCTCGGCATTGCAGACGTGTTTATTCAGCAGCGGATGAATGGCGAGGTTTAAAAGTGCATTCGTTCCAATAATCGCTGTCATTACTGTGCCTTTAAAACCAGTCACTGGCTGTTCCGCGTAGATTCCTGGGTAAAACTCTACCTTGTCAACGTGATGATAAAGATTTTTTAATTTTTGTTGTATGTCCTTGTTACTGGTTATATCTGCAAATGTCTGATGCAGAGAAAATCCTAGTTGTTTTCTATAGTCATTTAAAGTTGCCATACCGAGGTCTCGTGTTAACTGAAGTTTAGCCATGTCAACATGCAATAAATAAGCTGGATTATTATTCATTGTTTGCAATCCACAGGGTTGCTTAGATAACGAATCCACCCAAGCGTCAATGCTATGTTCTAAAAAATGTTGTGGTTGATTGAAGTAATAGTCAAATGGTTTTATTTCATTACCTATTGTGATGTCATCTGGAATAAGCCCGTGCCATACATAAGCTAATTCGTATTCGAGTGGTGGTCTATGCATAGCAATAGAAAACGCTTTCTGTTGAATTTTTTCGAATGCTTTAATGGAAAGTTGATAACAAGTACCATTTAAACCATTGATATAAGTTTCGAAACCCACTTTCAACCACATTATTAAAACAATAAGACGAGTTGTTTCGAATAATCTATCATCGTCCCAATGCGGATTCCGTTGGTGTAATTCGGCACAAATTCGATTATGTTCCCGTAAAAAAATCGTTTGAAAAATTAATAGCATTGGGTTCATATTCATTCTATCGTTGGCCGTCATAAACTGCGGGGGGGGGGGTGGTCATCGACGAAAGATAAGGTGGATATTCTTCGCCATTGATAATTTGGCTTTTTAACAGTCCGTTCGTAAAATTACGAATGGTTTTTCGCGTGCGGTCAACTTTTCCATATAAGGCAGTTAAATTGAGCCCGTGATCGATATGCGTTTTGTTTTGATCATCCAAGTTAGACTGCAATACCGAAGCTGCGAACCAATTAGTAAAAACCGCAAATAACATCGTTAATTTAGGGTCCTGTTTAAATTGATCGCGAGCAAAAAGTTCATTTATAACGACATTAACCGCCGGTAAGTCACTATCCTCTTTTTTGAAGTTTCCGGGCATGATCATATTATAATAATCGGTAATCTCCCATGCTTCTCCTGTTACATAATCATGTCTTGTTGTCCAAGGACGCAGAGTCATGGTGAGGGGCGCTGAACGATGTGCGAGCATAGTTTTACATTGCAATAATTTAGTATGTATCCACTGGTGGCGAGGCGACACCTTTATGCTGAGAAAATTTAAAAATTTATTGAGCAGTAACGAAATTATAAAATTTAATTTATCCAACATAACAGCGCCCCATGATCAACCTGAATCCCTAAACTCTGGCGGTTCTTAAAATTCCCCTAGCTTTTCACCCTACTTTTCTCGTATAGTACCCCATCGATACCTTGAGCGCATTTTTACCATTCACTCGAACAGTGATTGCTATCATAAGCTTGGTTCAATCGTCCGAGTTCAGCACGCTGAATATCTATATCTCTATCCTGTGGTGAAACAGCACCATTTAATACGATTTGGCGATTGAGTTCCTTGCAAATGGCATAATGCGAGTCAGCAGCATCATTCTGCTTAGGAAGGCAAGCACTCAGTGTAACGCCGACGGTAATGACGAAAAGGGTAGAAAAAATGGGGTGCTTCATAGTGGCCTCGATGTGGGTAGTATTTCAAGATTGTATTGCGTTATGAGAAACTTTGCTATGATAATAAAGATAGACAACTAAATAATGAACATGGAAGATTCTATTAATAAAAAAGATCCCTATGCTGATAGGGAAGCTCAAAAATATGAGCGACCTATCCCAAGCCGTGAATTTATCCTGGAATATCTCGCCGAGCGAGGCAAGCCTGCTACGCTAAAGCATTTAATTAACGAGCTAGCATTACAAGATCCTGAACAACAAGAAGCCTTGCGCCGTCGCTTAATTGCTATGGTGCGAGACGGGCAATTATTGCGCAACCGACGCGATGCTTATGGCCCGCTGGGTAAGATGGAATTGATCGCCGGTCACGTGATTGGTCATAAAGATGGCTTTGGTTTTGTCGAGCCGGAAACGGGCGATACTGATTTATTTTTGGCTCCGCGTGAGATGCGCGCAGTGTTTCATGGTGACCGCGTGCTTGCCCGAGTAGCTGGCATTGATCAACGTGGTCGACGAGAAGCCACTATTGTCGAAGTAGTGGAACATAATACCAAGCAATTGGTGGGACGTTATTTCGAAGAATCGGGAGCGTCTTTTATTGAGCCAGTCAATAAGCGCATTACCCAAGAAATTTTAATTCCGCCTGAAGGGCGCAGCACAGCCAAACATGGGCAAATGGTGGTGGTCAATATCATCACGCAACCGAGTGCCCGCGAACGTCCGACGGGCGAGATTGTGGAAATTTTAGGTGATCATATGGCGCCTGGCATGGAGATTGATGTCGCCATTCGTAATCATGAATTGCCGCATATCTGGCCAGAAGAAGTGTTAACTGAGGCAGCGCGTTTTGCCAAAGAAGTCCCAGAGCAAGCTATCCAAGGCCGCAAAGATATACGACATTTGCCTTTAGTGACCATCGATGGTGAAGATGCCAAGGATTTCGATGATGCGGTTTATTGCGAATTGCGCGGCAAACAAAGTTATCGATTATATGTGGCGATCGCCGATGTTAGTTATTATGTACGACCTGGTACAGCCATTGATCGCGAAGCCTATCAGCGTGGAAATTCCGTGTATTTCCCAGCCCATGTCATTCCCATGTTGCCGGAAGTTTTATCGAATGGTTTATGTTCCTTGAATCCTAATGTCAATCGTTTGGCAGTGGTATGTGAAATGGAAATTAATGCCAAAGGAACTATCACCAGCTATGATTTTTACGAAGCCACCATCAAATCACAAGCACGGCTCACCTATAATAAAGTTCACGCGATGATTGAAAAAAATGATAAACAAGTTCAGGCAGACTATCCTGATCTCGTTCCGCATCTCAAAAATTTATATGATTTGTTTGCTGTTTTACGGCAAGCAAGAGAAATTCGCGGTGCGATTGATTTTAATTTACCTGAAACCAAAATTGTTTATGATGAAAATCGTAAAATAAAAGAAATTGTACCTTATGAACGTTTTGATTCACATCGTGTGATTGAAGAATGTATGTTGTGCGCTAACATCAGCGCTTCTAAATTTTTATTGAAACATAACCAACCTACCTTGTTTCGTATTCACGAAGGACCTAGTGACGATAAGATCAAAGATTTGCGCAAATTTTTAAACGAACTGGGTTTGAAAATGCCGGGACGTGGTGAACCAACACCGCTTAATTATTCGAAATTATTACAGATGGTGGAAGGGCGGCCAGATTCGCATTTGATTCAAACCGTATTATTGCGTTCCCTGAGCCAAGCGATTTATAGCCCAGAAAATAAAGGCCACTTTGGTCTGGCTTACGAAGCTTACGCACATTTCACTTCACCGATTCGGCGTTATCCGGATTTGTTGGTGCATAGAGGGATTAAGAATGCTTTATCTAAAATTCACTTATCAGAAGATTCGATTCCGCAATTAGAAAAGCATGGCGAACATTGCTCGACGACGGAACGACGCGCCGATGAAGCAACACGCGAAGCCATCGATTGGTTGAAGTGTGAATTCATGATGGATAAAGTGGGAGAAGAATTTTCTGGTGTGATTTCGAGTGTCACCAGTTTCGGATTTTTTGTGGAATTATCGAAAGTTTATGCAGAAGGTTTAGTGCATATTAGTACGCTGCCTAATGATTATTATAAATTCGACCCAATCAAACATTTATTATACGGCGGCAGAAGCGGCCGAACTTTTCGTCTCGGTGATGTCGTAGAGGTGCAAGTTGCGCGCGTCGATTTAGATGAATGCAAAATTGATTTTGTGTTAGCGGGCGAAGAAAATAAACCGCGTGACAGAAAGCAAGAAAAAAAGGCGAAGCGTAAGGAAAAAGAGAAAAAGAAAAAAAAGAAGAAGAAAATGAAAAAAAGCCGGCGGCGGTAGCATGTTCGCGGAAGTTACATCATCGAATTAATTCGCATCTGAACCAACGGAGCCAGGAGTCGCCACTAGCGGAGCCAG
>Ga0207159_1014_pt1 | contig 49563 bp, 47 predicted proteins | sample Alteio_BWMinHeat_23_FD_153511 | JGI IMG/M metagenome (GOLD analysis project Ga0207159, IMG submission 153511) | Enriched cells from forest soil in Barre Woods Harvard Forest LTER site, Petersham, Massachusetts, United States -... | ecosystem: Environmental > Terrestrial > Soil > Temperate forest >... | reverse complement strand
CGACTAGAAGATATTGGTATTTATTTAATACATAATGCAGGCATTGCGATTCCTCGGATGCTTGCTGATCTTTCTAAGGAGGAATGGGATCAACATTATCTGGTAAATGTAAAAGCACCCGTTTTTCTCATAAAATTATTATTGCCACATTTGAAAAGTGGCGGCCGTGTATTAAATATTTCATCAGGATTAGCGCATACACCAATGATTGGTATGTCTTCTTATTGCGTTTCGAAAGCAGCCTTGTTTATGTTGAAAGAATATTGCAATGTGGAATTCAAAAATCATGAAACTTTTTTTGCGAGCGCAATGCCTGGGGTGGTTGATACTCCAATTCAGGAGTATATGCGGTCATATGATGTTGCGCAATTTCCTGCGGTAGAGATATTCCAGGGTTTTTTCCAACGAGATGAATTACTAGAATCTACAACAGTTGCAAAATTTTTATCGTGGCTTTTGTTAGAAGTGAAAAATGAAGAATTTATTAAAGGAGATTGGGATATCTATGATGCTTCTCATCATCATTTTTGGGCACAGTCTGGAGAAGTGAAACAGCGTGAGATGCGAAGGGGGGAGATTATGAAAGATTCTGAATGATATGAGTTTTTCATTAAAAGAATTTGGCTATATTACGCAAGATTATTGTCTGATGTTGCTAACATTATTTTTCATGAAAATTGGCCAGTTTATGCTTCTGCCTTTCTTGGCAATTTATTTATCTAAGTATTCTTGCGCTTCTCCATCGGTGATCGGTGTTACTGTTGGAATTGGACCATTTATTTATGCCATAACGGGTATTGTTTCAGGGGTTTTTGTAGATAGGTTTGGTGTAAAGAAAGTCATGATGTGTGCCTTGTTTTTAGGGGGAGTAGCAATATTTTTCTTTTTCCAGGAACATAGCGTGAGTTGGTTTTTTTTAATGAATTCTTTGACAGGTGCTACGCGTGCCTTTTTTGATATTGGCAGCAAAACCTATGGAGTTTCTAGAATATCTGTGGAACAGAGGAGAATTTTTTTTAGCTTGCGGTTTATGGTGTCAAATGGTGCTGCTGCTATTGGCCCTATTATAGGTGCCTATTTTGCTTTAACTAACTCATTTTTGGCATTCAAGATAACAGGTATACTGTATTTTGCATTAAGTGTGTTGGCTAGCTTTTTTCTGCGGGATACCAATAAAAAAGAGCAGCTATCTTGCTCAAAAAAAATTGTAATATTTCGTGATGTAATAAATATTTTATTACAAGATGGTGCATTGCGAATTTTACTTTTAATAAGCACTATCATTTTGAGTGTTTATTCTCAGATTGATTCAACGCTAGCGCAATACTTACATGCAGAATTAAGTAATGGAGTAAGTGTTTATTCTTTGCTCCTGATAATCAATGCTATAATTTGTGTGATGTTTCAGTTGATAGTTTCAAAAATGACAAAAAATTTAGATGATCATATGGTCTGTATTTTTTCTATGGTCTTGTTTGTTATTGCTTATGCAATTATCGCTTTTTTTCTTAGTGTATCTGCATTAATTGTGTCAATCATTATTATGACACTAGCAGAAATTATCGTAATACCACTGAATGATTTGTTATTGTCGCGAATAGCGCCAGCCAATCGAATTGGTACTTATTATGGAATTGCAGGAGCAGCAATGCTCGGATTTGGTATCGGCCCAACAGTAGGTGGCTTTATTTATGAATATTTAAATGCAAAAATTTTATTTTTAATATGTAGCGGATTTTGCTTGTTAGTAATGTTTTTATATAAAAAATTATTTGATGAAATTGCTAGAGAGAAGTATGTAAATGAAAAAAATAAATGTGATGACAATAGCAAGCGTTCTGATTGGAACCATGCTGGAGTGGTATGATTTTTCTTTATTGGGATCAATGGCACCCATTATGTCCACTCTATTTTTTCCGTCTAAATTAGTGATGTTGTCTTTATTAGCTTCATTGAGTGTTTTCGCTTCTGGCTTTTTAGTAAGGCCAATTGGCGGAATCATTTTTGGATATATTGGTGATCGAGATGGAAGACGCGCAGCTCTATCAATGACGATTATTTTGATGGCGTTACCAACAACATTGATTGGGTTGCTTCCTACATTTCATGCAATTGGAATGACAGCTCCTATTCTTCTTGTTTTTTTGAGATTAATTCAGGGGGTTGCTTCAAGTGGAGAATATCCGGGCGCCGTATGTTTTTTAACTGAGATAGCTCCTGCAAATAGACGTGGATTGTGGGGTAGCATAAGTGTGTTTGGCGTAGTAGGTGGAATATTGTTAGGTTCGGTTATTAGCGCGGTACTTTCTTGGTGTTTATCAGCTGAGCAAATGTACTCATGGGGTTGGAGAATTCCATTTTTAATTAGTTTGCCGCTCGGTGTTGTAGGATGGCATGTTCGTTATAAAGTCAAAGAGACGGATATATTTCAGACAGCTAAATTGACAGAAGAAGCTTTCAAAAACCCATTGGGCCAAGTGATTAAATTCAATTTTGCCAACCTATGCAAAGTAATAATTTTATTTTCATTGAGTAATATTTCATTTTACATCAGCTTTGTTTACATAAGTACCTATCTTGTTAGTACGCATAAAGTTACTTTTCATCAGGCTTTATTAAATAACACTATTAGTATGATTGTTTTGGTCTTATGCCTCCCTCTATTCGGCTATATTTCCGACAAAATTAATAGAAAATATATTATGCTTATAGGAGCGTCCTTTCTGTTGGTGTTTTTCTATCCTATTTTTACTTTATTTCTTGCACCAAATCATTTTAGTTTTTTGATGGGACAAATTCTAGCAGCAGTTTTTATAGCAATTTATGCTGGGCCAATGGCAGCTACAACGGCTGAAACTTTTTCAACTTTTACACGCTATAGTGGTATTTCGATGGCACTGAATATTGGAGCTGGTGTTTTTGGTGGAACATGTCCTTTAGTGGCAGCTTATTTGACTCAGTGTTCTGGGAAAGGAACAATGCCTTGTATTTATCCGATGATATTTGCATTTTTATGCCTTTTGGTTATTTGTACGTTAAGAAGCGGCAATCAAACATCGCTTAATGATCTGATTTAAGAGTTAAAAGTTGTTGTGCTTGATTAATGAATAAAATTACCCATAATTGCCATTTTATATGCAAAAAATAATCTTGCAATTTAGTACTTATGGTTCTATTATTTTTGCCGAAAACCTTCACAGGAGTTGTAAAATATGAATACTGGAAAAAATACTGTAGAGCAGTTTGTTAAGCCAGCACATGTATCAAATGAAGAATGGTATGCTATTGATTTAAATGATCCATTGATGATGGTGTGTTAGATGTAGAAATGGTATCTGCATTTTGAAAAATGCAGATACCATAAAAAAAATAATTGGTAATGTTATATGAGATTAACGATATCAACTGATATCTCACCTTATCTAGGTTCTGAGATTAGAGATGTAAATCTTGCAGAATCTTTGAGTTCAGAAGATTTAAAAATATTGTTAGATCAGTTTGAGCAACATCATTTATTGGTGATAAGAAATCAGAATTTAACGGAAGAACAATTAATTAAAGTAAGCCAAATTTTTGGCAAACCTGTTCCTGCGTTGGTGCCATTTTATCGACTGGAAAAGCATTTAGTAATAACTAAACATTCAAATTTGAAGGATGAAAATAAGCTACCAATGGGTGCTGTTGCACCGGAATTTATATTTCATTCTGATTCATATTTTACGGCAAATCCAAACAAGGCGACGATATTTTATTCGATAAAATCACCTGAGCATGGTGGTGAAACTCATTTTGTAAATATGTGCTTTGCTTATGATACGTTAGACGATCATATGAAAAAATTAATAGCAGATAAAAAAGCAGTTTATAAAAACGCTTATATTAATCAACCCTCAGTTAAGCATCCGATGGTAAGAGTCCACCCTGTTACGAAAAGAAAAGCACTTTTTGTAAATATTCATCGTGCGCTGGGAATTGATGGTCTAGAGGAGTGTGAAGCTTTAAAGCTTTTAGAATATTTGTATCACCATGCAATCAAATCGGAATTTGTGTATCAGCATAAGTGGCGTGACGGTGATCTTTTAATTTGGAATAACCCAACGACTATGCACTGTGCTACTACTATTGATGAGTCACAGGAGCGGTTGCTTTATCGTATATTAACGAGTGGCGATCTTCCAGTTGCTTAGTGTTTAAAGATAGAAAGAGAGAGGTGTGTAATGGACATAAAAAATGAAGAGGAGTATTTTCCTTGGCTTGCTGGCAGAGGGGATCGCAATGTAAAGCCTACTTACAAAATTATTGCAAGATCAATGTCTCTTACGGGTGACTCCATTGTAATGCTTCACAAAGCGGGTAATGATTATGTGGTGAATTATTATATTCGTGATTTAGTAACTCAAGAAGAAGTTATGCAGCAGTTAGATAAGTATGAGGCTGAATTACTGCGATGGGTAGTTCAATCAGAGATTTCTGATCCGCTTCACTCCAAAGCAAGCTAGAAATTTTAGTATGTCATAAATATTTGTCTAGCTGTTCCGCAAAAAATAATTTGTGGATTATTTTCATCTATTAAAAACGTATCATAATCTGGATTATGTGGTTTTAGATATTTGTTTGGACCGTCCAGTAGAAGTTGTGCGCAACTTACATCCCCTGTTTTTTTCCAGCGAAAAATAACAATGTTGCGGTGCTGTGGTTGGTGATCTGGATCTATTATGACGGTAGCCCCTGGTTCGTATCGTGGCATCATGGAGTCATCTTTGACAACTAAAGCGAAAGTTCTTGGGCCGGCTTCTACATCCGTCCATGTCCATTTTTCCGCGGTTTTAATATCAAAATTATCATAGTTGCCAGCTTGATCCCAAGTGATAAGAGGAATGCGTTTCCATCGCGAATCACCAGTTCCCGGTAAAGATTCTGTGTTGATTGGACCTGTGCCGTAAGTTAACCATTCAACATTGATATTTAATTTTTCTGCTATTATAGCGATTCTCATAGTATCTGGTAATGAGATTCCTTCCAGCCATTTATTCGCTGCTTTTTGCGAAACACCAAACATTTTTCCAACAGTGACCTGTCTCCCTTTTCCTTTCGGTGGTATGCCATAAAGGTCTAGTGCGTGGTCTAATCGCTTCGAAAAAGCAATCTTGTCTTGCGGTTCTGCCAAGAAATCACCCTTACTAAAAAGTAGTTGACATTTAGAACCAATGGTTCTAAATTCTGCTTGATAAAGTACTGATAGTCATTATACAAAGTATTTTTTAGTTTAGCTAATGGAAGTGTTAAGGATAAACATACTATGTCAGCAACGGAATTATTATGCCAAATAATAGGAGTGAACTCCCACAAACTTTCAAAGGAAGAGAACTTTATTCTGGAGGCGGAATTTTTTACGCGGGTTTGTGAGGAGCTAATGGAAGTTTTTAAAGCTCAATATAAAGATTATTTTCATTTAATGAAATGTAATGCGGAAATGGAGAATGCAATTATGGAAACGAAGTTTGTGCGTTGTGTGATTAACGATATTTTATCTGCCGAAGAATACACTTTACCTGGCATTGCTTATTACACGCAAACGCCAGAGGAAGTCGTATATGATGTGGCAATGGGACTTAATACAAATCCTTCGGCAATATTTCTCCGGAAAATAATTGAATTACATAGATCAATCAGACGCGATCTTTATCGTGAAATCATAAAAAAAATTACGACAGAATATTTGGCGGCTGGATAAAAACCAGTAAATAATTATGAAAAATAATTTTTAATAAAGGAAATATTGTATGTTGCGTACCTGTTTTTGGCATTCATTTTATGGAATTAAACAACAAGAAAATAGTTTACCTGATGAGGCGACAGAATCAATATCGGATACCTCATTGTGCCAAAAGAGAGAGTCATTTGTAGATGTAGAAGAGCATTAAGTGCAGTTGCTAATCCTATGTATAAAGTAAATGTTTTGCAAGGAAAAAAATCAATACCAGAGATATTCGTGTGCTCAAAACGCTCTCGGAAATAATGGTTTCATGAGTGAAAGGGGGTAAAAGGTAAGCATATTCATTTGTTTTTCCTGAAGCAGCAATTTGACAGTTGCTGTAATATTTTGCTTAAGCTAGATTTTAAGAGTGCTGGCGACCACTGGAAGGAGATTGTCTGGAAATCCGGTGATGCCGACCCTCATGCTTTTTAAAATACCCCGCATTGTGCCCCCAAGATTCAATAGGTTTAGCCTGGAATTTATCGGAACCCTAAAACGCAAAAACCCGCGTCTGGCGCGGGTTTCAGGAACATTTTGGAACTCATCGGAATCTCTAAAAATGGGGCGGCGGGGATTTATTTCATTGATTAATCGTTTGATTGATTAGGTTATTTCAAATTTATCTCGTTATCGATACCCCGGAAAGTACCCCAAAAAATTTGGTACTTGAAAATCAATCGAACCCGCGTCCCAATATGGATTTTACTCAGTTAGCCAAGAATATCTAGTTTTTTCGTTTGGGTAAATTGATGCTTAGTAATTCGTTGAAGTTTTCAATAGGGAATGACGACTCACGCGAACCAGCATTGATTGGCATGTTATTGATGCGCTCCGCCTTATCCTGCCAGTCTATTGGGTAGGGATCGCCTAGATATGGCTCAGAGCAGCGCCTGAAATCATTCATGTGCCCCAGAATTTTTCTGTCAACAGTTTTAGTGTAAGTGGGTTCGCCTGCAAATAGCATGTCTACTTCCAAAGCTAGTGTTGATAATGAATTGCGTAAAAATAGGTTTTTAAGTTGTTTCTTAAAGTAATCGACTACGCCCTTTGCCCCACCAGCATCAGCATAAGTGATAAAAAACGTGAAAGCGGATTTACCATGGGTGACCATAGCAACTTTCTTGCGATCAACAATGAGGCGATCAATAAACCAATCATCCAGTGGATGCGCAGTAACTATAGGTTCAATTAACTGTTTGATTTTGCAGTCCGTTGCAAATTTTTGGGTTAGGCGAAATTGTGGCATAGTTCTATCTCATATTAATTTTAACCGGTGACAATGTGTCACCGGTTAGTGCTACCCGCTAATTCCACCAAATTCGAGGGAATTATAAAGATGTCGAATTCGACACCTTTAATAAAACCGTTTCTTTGAAAGCCTAAGCGGCTGAATTTCTGCTGGTTCTCATCCAAATATAGAATTAAATAAAAAGTGAACAAGTTCCAAAATGGCACATGTTCAAAAGTTATCTATTATTTGTAATTTCACGAATAGATTATGACGATTATTTATTAAATTTCAACTCGGTGACAGGCTTTCATAGATTCGAATGAATAAGATTCAGTCGGTTACATTTTGTAACCACCTTGGTGATGGTATTTGCTCATCGCCAAATATGGACTATTTAAGGCATTCTAAATTCTAGAGTATGGGATAAGGTTTGTATTATCCAACCGGTTACAAAATGTAACCGGTTCAATTCGTTACTTATTGTTTATCACCCGTTCAATATTTTGTATTGCTAATAGCGTTTCGTTAAAATCAGGCGCAGTGCCAAAAAACATCTCGGTCATATTGCTATGATCTTGTTTTAATTGTTCGATGAATGCTTCATTGGGATATATTTGTAATGTTCCAATATTGGCTTCGTCATAATTTGCCCATTTGGATGGGAAATAAATGACTTTGTTTCGCACGACATCGTTTAAGAGGGCGGTATCTTGTAAGGCGTCGCGGGTCAGATTATTTTTGTCTAACATCACAATGTCATAATAGTGGCGAAACAGTCGACCTGGAAGTGGCTTTTTGGGATCACGATGATATTCAGCGTGAAGTAGAGTTATCTTCTCCCAATAGGTGCGTTTAGCGGTGAGTGCAGTTACTTTTATCTGTGTTGGTGAATCAAATAATTCTGGTAAGAGTTGTTGTGCATAGGTGGTTACTGATTTTGTTTCACAGGGATTAATATCACCACGTGCTCCAAATTCTAATTTGATAGATGATTGGATGTATCCATCTGATCTTTTTTCAAAGCAAGTTGGATAGTGAAATATAAGACTTTGCTCATCTTCTTCGTCAGTTTCTAATTGCCATTCTGTATCATCAAAGTAAGTCGCAATATTTTTTCTGAATTCTTCTGTCAGTAGTGGTTTAACGTTATTGGTTATCTTGTTTCTGACTTTTGTAGTAAGTGCCTCTAATCGATTGCCGCGTTGATTGGTGCTCTTAGCGGTAGCAGGGTCGTTATCAGCAGTAATGTCTATGTATTGTTTTGATAAAGTTAAGTCAATATCCTCAGAGAAGCGATCAATAAAGTTATAGCATTTTGAAAGCGAAGTACCGCCTTTAAAAGTAATGTGTGGTGATAGGGTTGGATTTGAGAAAATTTGATCGAGTACCCAGCATACCCAGAAATCTTTTTCAATGATGATGACATTTTTAATATTTTCAGAACGTGCAGTTGCTTCATGAAAATATTTGGCGCGCTCTTCTCTGGTAGCTTTAAGCAATTCTTGCATGTTAGTTTCCTATTATTTTCAATATAAATTGAATCATCCAGTCAGGTAATTGAGCCAGGTTTTTTTTAAGTTGTGATTTGTCTTTTTTTGATAGTATTTTTTTACATTTTTTAACTATATCATCGTTAATATTGTTTTTACCCAGGTGATGTAACGCATTAATAACTTTGATGACATTGATGTTTAATGGGGTTTTATTTAAAAATTTAGAATGGCTTAATGTGATGGGATAGTTCGCAATTTTTTTTCGCGTTGAATTTCCAGAGGTGATATAGGACGATTTTGCGGGCACCTGAGTGTCGAGTCCTAATTGGTTTGCTAGCTGCGCACCGCTGGGTTGAATGACATCTCCTGATCGTGCGGCTATTGCATTTGCAATGGCATCTGGTGTTGCAGCAAGCGTGCCTAGTTTTGGGTGCTTTGCCGGAAAGTCATATAGTCCATGGCCTAGTTTGCGAATAAGACCTTTTTTGACAAGGCGGTGAAGAGTTATGCCAACTGTGTTGCGAGTGGCGAGATCAATGAAGTCTTTAGGCGTAAAAACCCATCCGTGCCGCTTGGCACGAATGCGCCGTAGGATGCTATCGCTTGCCGATTTCATATGCCACCATTTGTAATAAAGAGACTATATAAAACATTACATTAAAATAAAATTAAATATCTATAACTAATTGTTTTATATTAAAAAATATTAATAAAATAAATTTAAGTGCCTAGTTATATTATAGCAAGCACTTATTGGGATGCAATGGCTATTTTTTCACGCTATTTTGGTGGTGGAATTTAAAATCGGCCAAGGTGTTTATCGCTCAGGCAACAATGGCATATAAAATATCGCCAAATATGGACAATTTTATTATTATTACCGGAAATGGCACAACGTGAGCCACCTTAGGCGCTTTGACTTTTTGGCTTTTTTTCTATGAAAATTTTTATAGTATTAGAGGCCATTCTAGACCAGTCTACCGCATGCTCGTCTATTTCGAATTCATTTTTGGTTTGCTCATAAATATGCCAAGGTTCAAGTTCTCTATCGGTTAGCATAATAACTCGCTTGCGTTGGGTGCCCTGAGCATGAATGCATGCGCTGATCTCATCATCACTAAAATTATCTAGCTTAGAAAATAATACGTAGGTATTAATGCGATTTTCTGGGAATGCATCCGCTACTTTTTTTAGATTTTCTGCGTCTTGTATGGTAATTGGTTTTCTTGTTTTGCATTCAGAAATAATAATTGATACTTCACCATATCGATTCCAGGTGATAATTACAAAATCTGTTTCACAGCTGTTAATATTTGCACCATTGGGCTCAATATTCATTGCTGTAGTATATAAAAAATTATCAAAATGAAATTTTGCGTGAAGTTGTTGGAGAGTTAGTGCAACAGGTATTCCACCTTCTTGATTATTATCATGCCCAAATATCCCAGATCGACGAAAAAACCAATCTCTATCTTTAAGTTGACCTAAGATATTAAACTCATTGCCACAATATTCACATGTAGTGCTTGATTTTATATCGTCTATAGCGCGCCAAAATTCTAAATCACAGTTTACGTATTTTAATTCCAAGCCAACTCGAAAAACATTTTTGGTTATAAGATAGTTAAATACGTCTGGCGCTTTTAGTTTTGTTCCTACGGGACGACTGGTAATGTATAAATTTTCGTATTTTGAAAAATTTGGTAGTTTAGTAATTGGGTCATTCTGGCCTATTACTTGATTTGCGCCTTGTCGCGTAAAAGATTGTGTTGGTTTATGAATTTCAATTAATTCTCGAACGCCTTTTATCTTAAATACACAGCAATCGCGCAATCCCCCAAATTGTTGAATAATTCTGGATGCGATTAACCCGGCTTTGCTTGGAGTGGCAGTCATTCCATACTGTTTAAAAACTTCTTGAGTAAGTTCTTTTACGCTTAGCGATCTTAAATATAAGTTATTTTCGTCAATTTTAGTAATAAGTCCCAAGCCTTCTGGCTCAACTCTGACTTCATTCCAAATATGCATTTTCTGGCCATAAAAAACATTTAGCTCGGGTATATAAGGAACTTTAAAGGTTTGATCTTCGCTTGCTGATCCGCTAAAGACTTTAATACTTGTTATCAAATGTTGAAAATGTCCAATGCCATCACTTATTGTTGGTTTTTCTGGTAGCTGGAAAGATAAAGAACCATTAGGTGAATCAGAAAAGACGCCAAGCGCTGTTTTACCTTTAAAATATCTTACAGAAGAATTTTTATTTAAATCCTGCAATGTACGATCAACCACGGGGCAGCGTAACAAATCTTTCCCAACTAACTGAGTGTCTAATGATTGAATTCTTTCTGGAGTTGCCCATACACCGAGCTCATCTGGAACATAATTAGGTTTTGGCTGTTGTCTTTGTAATTCAAGATAAGTATTTTTAATATTGTCTAAACGTGAAGAATAATCCGTATCATAAAATAAAAGAGACATCCCGCATGCTCTCATATTCCAAAAGTTAATTAGATCAGAAAAATTTTTAACACTGCCAACATACAATCCAGGATGACTAAATATTTCACCGCCAAATAAAAGATGTGTAGTTAATTGATTTCTGGTTGAATGTTTAAATAAGTCTGGTGATATTTCTGTTTGAGGATTTATGGCTATACTATTCACATTTAATCTGCTAGCTATTAATCCATCATAATCAATTTTAATTTCATCTGTTGATGGGTAAGTGCCAAACATAGCTTCGAAAATATTAGAAAGAGGGTCATCTACAGTCCAGGAGATACAATTTAATTGCCAGGTATCGCGATGATTATATTTTAACAGGTCTGAGTTAAGTCGAAGTGCAGCTTGATAAATATCTAAAAAAGCAGGTTCTAACGATCTTCGACCTTGAATAAATAAATTTTCAGTGATATGAAGTGGCCAGGGTAAATGCGGAAATTTTTTTAAAAAATTAGAAATGGTTTCATCATTTTCGACAGGGAATAGTGCATCAACTTTAAATGATTCTACTAGCTTTGATTCTAAATCTGTTCCACCGCCTATTGGTATAATGGGATTGTAACGACCTCCCCACAGTGTATGAGTTAGACGTAATGCTTTTCGATAATCTTCAAAGTTATTTTCACGAATACAAAAGCCAATTCGAATTGGTCGATATTGTATGTGGGCACTAAAAGTATTCATAAATGTATCTTCTCTAATTTTTCTTTTCTAATTTTCCAATCAGGCATAATTCTTTCAAGTAACTCAAAAAAATTAGGGCTATGATCTCTATGAAATACATGACATAGCTCATGAACTATTACATAGTCAATGCAGTGACTTGGTGCCTGGATTAATTCAACATTTAATATAATTTTCCCTGAGCGAGTATAGCTACCCCATCTTTTAGGCATTTTCCTAACTGAAAGAGTAGGGGGTCGGTCATCTTTAGAAAATTGTGGCCATAATTTTTCAAGACGATTTGAAAAATACGGTATAGCTTCTGCTAGATACCAGTTTTCAACAAGTTTTTGTATTTTAGCTCTGTTGCTTTTGTTACTTATCTCAACTACCAAGCGTTTATCAATTATTTGGATAGATGCTTTTTGTGCTTCTATGACTTTTAACCGATGTTGACGACCTAGATAATAAAATGACTCGCCCGATACGTATTCTTTTTTAGGCATTAAAGGAAGAAAATCTGTGAAATAAATTTGCTGGCGGATAATCCAGCGTGAACGTTTTTTAATTTTATGGCGGATGGCTGCCGCGGGTGCTTCAAGTGGCGCAACTACTGAGACAGAAGTGTCAGGCTCAACACTAATTTCGAGCGTTTTACGTTGAGAGCGATGGACGGTATATTCAATTTCCTTGGTGCCATATTGAATCTTATCCTTGATTCCATTGTCGGTCATATATATCTCTTTTTGGCAATTTCTATTGATCGTTGAATAATACTATCCATTTCTTCTGGAGTAAGATTGGTTTTTTGAGAGTTGTTTATCTCAAACAAGATATCGTCAATTTCATTAGAGATTTTATTAATAACGTTTTGATCGTAAATCCAGTCTACTTTTTTGTTCTTTTGAATGATGTCATCGATTGATAAAGCCATATTTGCAGAAAGATCAGACAGCAATATGCTGTCAGAAATGTGTCTATTTAACATTTCTTGAATCACGCCAAAAAATGCCTTTGCAATATCCCTACCATTCAATACATCAGGGATGGCATCACCAGAGCGCGTTCTGATATTCTCTAGCTTTTCTTTTACTCGCTTTAAGTATTCAGCATCGGTAATTCTTTTTTCTTGCCATGATTGAATAATTTCTTCTAACATTATCGAGAATTTTTTGTAAAAAATAGGATCCTCATCCATATGCTCATGAATGGTTCGTTTAATTCGATGGGCTATAGTATCAGCTTTTGAAGCATCCCTTTTCAGTTTCGATATTTCATGATCAAATTTGTCTCTATCAAAGATATTGATTTGGTCGGTTAATGAAATAACATCATAAGCATCAACATACGAATCCATTATTTTTAATATCTTTGATTTATAATCTTTATAAGAAATGGTTTCAGCATATCGTTGTCTTACTGAATTGCGAAGATTGTCAAAAAAATCTTTATCAACTTTGTATTTTTGAACTTCCTTAGGCGCCGTTTCGATCACAAACTTAAGGGATGACATTGCCACGCCGAGAGTTTTTTTGTATGCAGTAAGGCGAGTGTAAAATTCTTCCCTTATAGCTTCATCCCCCAAGTATTGTTCAAATGCTTCAATATCACTTTTATTTTTGATGGTTTTAAAACAATCCCACAATGTAGAATGCTTTTGTGGGAGCGTTTCAACTTCTTTGTTGATGCTGATGAGTGTATTTTCGCCTATGTCCTCCTCATCAAAATCAGCCAATGCATTATAATTTGTTAATGCCTTATCTAAATCACCTAAGATTCCATAATAATCGATGATGTAACCATAGTCTTTGCCATCACATAAACGATTAACGCGAGCAATAGCTTGTAACAAATTATGTTCGCGTAAACTTCTTGCAACATATAAAACAGTGTTGCGAGGACAATCAAACCCCGTAAGTAGTTTATCAATAACAATAAGGATTTCTGGGCTATCTTCGCTGTCGAATTTATCTATAATTTTCTCATTATATTTGTCTTCATCGCCGTATAACTCCATTGTCTTTTTCCAAAATTTTTGGACTTCATCAGCTTCTTCTTCAAATACATCTTCATGCCCCTCGCGTGTATCCGGTGGTGACATAATGACCTCAGAAGTTACTAAGGCAAATTCATCTAAAAACTTCTTATATTTAAGTGCTGATGCTTTATCAGGTATAGTCAATTGAGCCTTAAACCCTGTACCTTTCCAGTTGGCTTGAAAGTGAACAGATATATCGTAGGCAATTTGTTTGATACGTTGCTCAGCCACATTAATTTGATTTGCTGTCGCAAACTTACGTTTAAGATCGCGTTTTTGATCCTCCGTCAGGGGTGATGATACGCGCTCAAACCATGTATCGATTTGTTTCTGATTCACCTCTTGAACTACTAGTCGACCTTCATAGAGTAGGGGAACAACTGCTTTATCAGCAACCGCTTGATCAATTGTGTATTTATCAATAAATCCACCAAATTTTTCTACGGTGTTTTTCTCTTTCTTTAGTAGTGGTGTTCCAGTGAATCCAATGTAGCAACCATTAGGGAAGATGCGTTGCATATTGATGTTAAATTGGCCATACTGTGTGCGATGGCTTTCGTCTACGAGAACAAATATTTCGCTTGATTCATTCTTTAATCCGGCTTTTTTCAAAACAGCTTCAAATTTATTTATTACTGTAGTGATTATGATTTCTTTTGGGCTTTTTAAAAGTTCGATTAAATGAATTCCTGTTGTTGCTCGGACAGTTGTTTTGCCGCAACTCTTGAAGGTGTCGCTGATTTGCTTATCTAAATCTTTTCTGTCAGTAACAATAATAATTTTAGGGTTTTTAATCGTTGGCTCAAGCGCAATTGATTTAGCAATCATTACCATGGTAAGCGATTTTCCACTTCCTTGAGTATGCCAGATAACACCGCCTTGCCTTTTACCGTCTTGATTGAGATTTTTAATGCGAGTAATGGTGTTTTTAACCGCAAAATATTGCTGATAACGAGCAATTTTCTTATTGGGTTTGTCAAACACAATGAATTTGTATGTTAAATCGAGTAGTCGATCAGGTCTGCACAGCGAATAAATAGCTTGGTCTTGTTCGGTTGCTAATCTTATTTCTCCATTTTCTAGAGATTCAATTAGGTTTTTAACGTACTTGAAACGTGACGAAAAAAGTTTTTCTTTTTGGTCAGTTGATAGAGGAGTATTAATAAGCTTTGAAAGATTTGCATTGATTTTCTCTCGCTCTCTCCAAAAACTCCAAAACTTAGCGGGGGTTCCTACTGTAGCATATTTGGCACCATTGACACTGAGTGCTAATAGAAGTTGTGAATATATAAATAACCTTGGAATTTCATCTGATTTTTGATTGCGAATTTGTTGGGATATTGCTTGCTCAATTGAGTCTTCTAAATCACGGCGTTTACATTCAATCACTGCAAAAGGAATGCCATTTACAAATAAAACAATATCTGGTCGACGGGTTTCATGTGATGAGGCTTTTTCAACCTCAAATTCTTCGGTTACATGAAAAACATTATTGCTTGGATTTTCCCAGTCAATATATCGAAGTTGAGGTGATTTAACATCGCCTTCTATCTCTTCTTTGAAGCTTTCACCTAATGATAATAGATCGAATATCAATTCATTAGTGCGAGTTAAACCTTCAAAGTGAATATCTTTTAGTAAACGAATGGCATTACGTATGGATGCATCACTAAATGGACGTTCTTGCCCCTTAAACGTGATCGTATTAATTTTTTTTAGCTGATTTTCAAGGATACTTTCCAAAAGTATGTTTGATAATTTGTTACCTCGTGCTTGAAATGCTTCCTCTGGAGTTAAATAGGTATATCCCAGATTTTGTAATAGTTGAAGAGCTGGGATTTGAGAATCGTGATCTTCTTGGAAGGAAGGGGTTGGCTGAATCATGCAAGTTCCTTAACAGCTTCAAAACCAGGAATTTTTATATTATGAGAGTCTTCGGTGACTATGAAGGTAGGACTTAATCCTGGATAATTAAATAATTTAGGAAGAGATATAGCTTCATTTCCTGAGAACTCTCTTCCATGTGATTTAAAATACCAGAGAAGTAATAATGAAAATAAATCAGCGAGAGAGGAAATAGCATTTTCTAGTGTTGCTTCTTCTAATTTCCCTTGATGTTTAATGGTATTGTAAGCGCTCCAAAACTCAGGGCTTCTGTCTTCTGCACAAACAAACCAGGGTTTTAATTTTTCATTATAGATAGGTATCAAAACTTCGATATTAAAAAAATCCTGATGGTGATTATTTTTGATGAAGTCACGATAAGTTTTCATATCAGCTTTGTTTGCATGGTCTATGCCGCAGACTTTCTTGTAAATGATTTCAATCTCAGAGCATGCTTGCATGATGATGGAGCGATATTTAATTGAAAAAGTCTTATAGTTACTCTTATGTATTTCCACAAAATTCTGTGTATTTACTAATTCTTCTTCAAGAGCTATAAAACAACGCCAGTTTAAATTATCAATCATTGCCATAAAAAATCCTCGTTAAATTTTTACTCGTATTTTTCCCACTAAAAGTTGTTGCATTAGTCCAAATTTTTGAGACTCAATTTTTTCTCTCAACTGTTTTGCAAGAGAAATTTCTTTATCTAATCCAATAAAATGTCTAGATATTTCTTGTTGCTTTTCGCGATCAGGAAACGCGACTTTAATTTTGGAAAAAGCATCAAATTTAAGATTTAATGTATCATCAACCAGTCCTTGCGAGTGACGCCAAAAAATATAAATCATGGGTGTGTATTTAAATAAATAGGAAAAGTAAACCGCATCAATTTTTTCAGTAGGAATGCATATTGTATATGCTGGACTAACAATCCCTTCTAGCTGGGATAAGGCAGATACTCCTTGCCACATCCGCATTGTATTATAACCAATATCCCCTGACGCTATGCGCAGATATTTAGATTTATCATTATTAGATGTGTCTTTCTTTTCAAGCATGTTCCTTGGAACTACTCCATTGCTGGAGGTAATGGATAGCAATGGCAGGTCTATGCATTTTGTTTCCTTTCTTTCTAAAAATAAGTCTCCTAGATTAGCAGTATTTTCATATGGATTATCCTGTAGTCGATTAAAAACACATCTCTTAAAGGTTTTATTCATTAGATATTGCTTTCGTAAGTGGAGTCGCTCTAGTAGGGCAGAAAGTTTAGAAATTGCTTCGTCCCATGTAGAAAAAATCTCGGAAATTTTCTTTTGCTCGTTTAGTTTTGGTAAATGTACTGAACGTTTAAGCCAATCATTTAATCGAAAAATCATTTTTTCAACATCAATTCCAACGGATGAATGAAAGCAGGTTTGTTGAAAATAAATTGTGTGCGCTAAATATTTTAAAAAATCAAGATGCAGATCATCTGTTGGATGAAGCACCGTATACTCATTAGAAACAATTGCGCCAGAAAGGTTCTCGGGAACTACGCCACAGGCGCCGTGCACAATTTGTCGGTTAGATATAAGAAAATCATCTTTTTCAATTCGAAACTGAGTTTTTGTAAGAATTTTTGATCCTAGAAGTTTTCCACGTGATTCAATTCCTCCCCGACTTCTTTTGGCTACCACGAGCTGATACTCTGAGTGATCCTCTAATTTCACAGGGCGAGTTACTTCATGAAGAACATCATTAAATTTAACTGTGCGCCAGCCAGCAGGGCATAATCCCAGTTTGGGGATGCCTGGTTGAACGCTTACTGGATATTTTCCTTTAGCCATTAACTTCAAGCTCCTCGAGATATCTATTCATTTGTTTGTGAATCTGTGTCAGTTCTTTTTCAATTTCAATAATTTCTTTCTGAAGGCTGCAAATATTAATTTCTTTTTCCTCTTCAAAAGTATCAATGTATCGAGGGATGTTTAAATTAAATTCGTTGTCCTCAATTTCTTTAAGTGTTGCAAGATAGGAATATTTTTCAATTGTATTTCTCGTGTTATAGGTTTGTATTATCTTATTAATATCTTGATCGCGATGACGATTTTGGCTTTTTCCTTCTTCAAACTGACGGCTAGAGTCAATGAATAATATTGTTTCTTTTTCCTTGTTAATTTTATTCTGATTGCGGGATCGATCAAAAATTAAGATGGCTGTTGGAATACCTGTGCCATAGAACAGATTTGGAGGGAGACCAATAACAGCGTCTAGCATGTTTTCTTCGACTAATGATTGACGGATTTTTCCTTCTGCCCCGCCACGAAAGAGAACGCCATGAGGTACTATTACCCCGATACGACCTTTTCCTTCATAAGCAGATTCAATCATGTGAAGAATGAACGCATAATCCCCTTTACTTTTAGGCGGGACTCCTCGAGTAAATCGACGGTATAGATCATTTTTTGCGTGATCTGCGCCCCACTTATCAAGTGAAAATGGTGGATTAGCTACGACAATATCAAACTTCATTAGGTGGTCTTTTTCAATCAACTTTGGATTGTTGATCGTATCGCCCCATTCAATTTTGGCATTATCAATCCCATGTAAAAACATATTCATTTTAGCTAATGCCCACGTGCTGCCATTGCTTTCTTGTCCATAAATTGCATAATCAGTATCGCCAATTTCTTCGGCAACACGAATAAGTAATGAGCCTGACCCGCAGGTAGGGTCATAAATACGATTGCCTTTTTTAGGGTGTAGCAATTTAGCAAGTAGGATAGATACTTCACGGGGCGTATAAAATTCTCCTCCTTTTTTTCCTGCATCAGAGGCAAACTTGCTAATGAGATAAAGATATGCATTACCAATTATATCTTCCGGTGATTCGCCAAAAACTCTTTTTAAATTACAGGGGCGTAAGTCAAGTGCTGGATCTGCAAAATCCTCAATAAGATGCTTTAATCGTTTGTTACGATCTTTGGTCTGCCCAAGGCTAGATTCGGAATTAAAATCGATATTTCTAAATACACCTTCTAATTTGATTTTGTTTGCTTCTTCTATGCTTTCTAATGCTTTATTAATGATTTCACCAATATTAGCTTCATTTCTTTTGCTATAAACATAATCATACGAGCTGTGTTCTGGTAATATAAAACGCTCGCGCTCCATTCTACGTCTAATTCGCACTTCATCATCACCAAGCTCTCTTTTGCATTCTTCATAATGATCTTTCCATACATCGCTGAGGTATTTTAAAAAAAGGAATACAAGGATGAAATTTTTATATTCGGATGGATCAACTACGCCACGGAAGGTGTCGCATGCTTTCCAAAGTACCCGATTTATATCATCCTGCGTCAGTTTAGAATCTTGTATTTTTTTTGTGTCTGATAACATTTTTACTTCTCCTGAAAGCGAAAAATTTGACTAGATATTGAATTAATTAACTGATTAAATTTGTCATCAAGCGCTTTTGTTAAAGTTTGATGTTTGTGTCTCAGCTCATCGAGGGCGAGAAGTGCGTTACGTTTTTCTTCCGGCATAATAATCACTGGTAATTCGCTTAAATTTTTAAGCTTAACTCCAAGCACACTGGTTCCCTCTGTATGCTTGGCAAGAAATTTTTTCGCTGGTGGTTGATTCAGAAACCAGGAAAGGTACCGAGAATCTACTAGCTTCGTTTTAGGACGAATCAGGAAAAAGTGAGAGGAGACAATAATGTTATCAACAGATTGTTTGACGTGAATTGCCTGCAAGCGCACCTTGGCGGAAAAGAGCACATCATCTTGCTTTAAAAAATATTTTGATTTGGGTGTTGATTGAATCGACACTCTTAGGGTGGGGATATTGATATCTCCGATTTCTTTAATGTCTTTAAGCTGGAGTACGCTATAGCAACTTGTTGGGTCAGGCTGTATCCCTTTCGTAAAAAGATAGCCTGCGCAAATGTCCGCAACATCGGTTAATCGTTTAGTAATCATCTTTGTGCTCAAAAATATTTTTTAGTAAAATTTGTACTAAGAATAATGATGGAGGCATGCATTGTCAACAATAAAATCCTTAGTAACAAAAATACTAAGTAAAGTGATTAATAAACATACTGACATTTTTTTAACCTGGCTTGTTAGAAAACCGTAAAAATAACTGCATCATTTCTGCATCACATATTGTACTGATATTTTCAGTAAAAGAATTGAACGCGAAGACTAACCGGATTGAATAAACACAATGACAACTTCACAAACCTTGATAACACTAAGCGTGCCAGATATGGCACATGTACACCAATTACCGTGCCATATCTGGCACAGAATAGCCGTTTTGCGTGCCATAACCCTATTAATTTGGCACAAAATAGTAAAAAAATAGCAAAAAACACGTGTGCCACAATTGGCACAAAATGATTAACATCAATAAAAATATTCTGATTTTGATAATCGACGTAACTCAATGATTAATAATTCAAAGTTTTTATGCAACCCCTGTTGCGAAGTGTGTGGTGATTATTGACTTAATTAATAGCTAAAATAGATTGTTGAAGGGTGTTATCGTTTGACAGTTTTATGATAAGGAATTTAATTATTTTTTACAGAGTATGGCTTGTTTATTAAGGCCATACCCCAACTGTATCCGTAACATCGTCACAATCCGCATAAGTACGCCACGTTCATGTTACCTCATGGTGACGTGTTACTTGTTCATCCGTAACTTGTAACGAATCAGTAACGCTAAAATCATTATAATTGTTGGCTTGTGACGTTGTTACGTTTGTAATAGTAAGGTATCTAGCAAAGGCATCTGCAAATTGTGCTTTCATATAACCTTTTGCTGTGATGATACCCATACGTATTGTGTTGCTGACTATGCCAAATTCTCTCAATCGTGTTGCGATTTGTCGTGGTTTGATCGGTGCATTACGATTGTATGTTGCCCAAGGTTTTTCTTCGTCAGCGCAGAGTAATCGAATTAATTCGGCGGATGAAATCCGGTCTGTGCCTTTGTTTTCAAAAATTTCTTGAATATCAGAGAGTAATTCTACGCCTATGCTTTGAGAGTTTTCTTTATCGCTAGAAATTTTTGTTGCGATTGATCGAGCTAGTCTTGGCCACTCATTTCCTGCAATATCAGCAATTGCTAGCAAGGGCTCCCAGTTGTCCTGTGCTCTATCATTCAGTGCGTCAGGTAATTCTGGTTTTGCTTGTTGGATTACATCGGAATAATCTTGTGCGAATCGTGCGAGTTTAGCAGAAAGTATTTTAAATAAATTAGGTTCAATGTGTCTTAGGCGCTCTGTTTTTTCATTGATTAGTTTGCGCCGTAATTCTAGTGTGATAGCGCGATCCATGACGGTATCAGGCAAATGTCCAATTCCAGCTAATGCTTTGGCTCCCCATACGATAAATGTTGTGGGTGTGTAATCATCGCCGAGGGTTCGGATAATTTTTGCTGAATCGCGTGTATGGCCACAATTAATTATGCCGCGTAATTCTTCGTTCTCACGCATAAAAGAATCAGCTTCATCGATTAATAACGTTGGTTGCCATGCGTCAATGGAACGAAATAATGCAGAGGGTGATATATTGGATGCGGATAGTGGTCGATTAACTAGACGCCCTAAAAGAAATAGTAATTGGCTTTTGCCGCACCTTTTTTCTGGCGCAGTAATGACAGCGAGTGGCGCAACTTGAATAACATCAATAAACCACGTCATTGCTATCCATAGTGTCGCAGCATGAATTGTTTCAGGTGGACAAATAATAAAACGTTTAATTGTGTTGCTAATATCAGTAAGTAACTCCGCCGGATTGATAGGTTCGTGCCAAGGTTCTATTTCTGTAAATGGCGTTTTGTTTTCCTTTCGAGAAGTTAGTTTGGCTGCTTTAACAAGATTATCTAATGTAGCCGGACGTATATTTAATGTTTTGGCCTCGGCAATTCTCACTCTATCGTATTCAAGTGGAGTGAGGACGATGAGCCGCTTGATTGTTTCATTGTCTGCTGGTGTTATTTCTTCATGAATCATAACTAATTCCCCCTCAAATTTTTCGGCTTGTTTCGATGCAGGATTTGAGCCATGCGTCTATTTCAGCTTCAATCCAGCCAACAGCTCTGTTACCTAAATTAATAGGCTTAGGGAAAATGCCTTCGGCAATGAATGCATAAATGGTTGAGCGAGAAAGTCCTGTGCGTACTTCTACTTGCTTGCGACGTAAAATAGTAAGCGTGCTATGGATTTGTTCAGACATAATGTGTTCCTTATGGAATTAAAAGGAATACATTAGAAATTTGATGTGAAAGATACGAGGAAAATTGGAAAAAAATTTTTTTCCGGAAAATTTATACTCAACTTTTTTCTGTAACTTTAACATCATGTGCTGCTTGAGCAGAAAGCTGGTGCAAAATACGGCAATCTATTAACTCAATAGCAAGGGGCTTAGTCGTTTTTCTTAGGGTTTCTTCGTTTCCTTCACCTGTGGGAAAAATAGCATCGGCTAGTACGCGGTATGGAAGCTTTTCAGGTAGCTCATATTCAAGTATTGTTAGGTCAAGAAAAGGTAATAGACCCCACCTTGACCAGTTGTTGAAATCAGATTCACGAAAATGTTTCGGGGTGAAGTTTTTAGTTTTTTGTTTTTTTCTGCGATCTTCTAAATATTTTTTGAAACTCTCAATTAAAAAGCTATCTGGGCTTGCTAAATTAATCCAGATTACATCTGTTATTGCTCCGATTTCATTAATATAAAAGTTGTATAATGGTTCATCCATCCAAGGTGCGTCAGCAACGTCTCCTTCTTTCTCAGCGGCAATCCATTTCTCCATGTAGGCTAATTTTTCCTCATCCAAAAAAAATTTCATGCACATGTAATCCCTCATTGATATAGAGAGGATGCCAAGCAGATTGTTAGTATTTGTTTTAGGGTTTATTAAATCTAGAAAATTAGTTTTAGGCGTGCAATATTCTGCTAATTTATTATCGCGTAACATGTCGCTGTTTGGATTTTCACGTACTGTTTGAATGGCATGTTTAAGTCCTTCTGGTAAGTCTCGTCTATTCTGAATAGATTGCAGAATTTCACATATAAATAGAGCGCGAATTGTTAATTGCTCATACCAGCCGAATGCCTTTAGATTTTTGGTGAAATCATATTTTTCTAACTTAAACCAAGCTGGTAATTCAGAAGCATGTTTAATATTCTTTTTCATATTTTTCTCCTCAAGCAATTTCTAAAGATAGTGTTTGAGTGCCGTTTGCTAAGGCATCTAAATAATCCGCCCAGTGCTGCATCATTCTTCTACGCTCAGGTAAATACTCTGCGTAGTTGTATGCAGCACGAATATTGTTTCGCTCAGCATGTGCAAGCTGTCGCTCAATCGCATCACGATTCCAACCTTGTTCATTGAGTAGGGTAGAGGCCATTGAGCGAAAACCATGCCCAGTCATTTCATCTTTTGCATATCCCATCCTTCTTAAAGCAGCTAACACAGCATTATTTGACATAGGTCTGCGAAAAGTTCTCAAGCTTGGAAAAACATATTTTCCATTACCAGTTAAGGGTTGAATTTCTTGCAATATTGTTAGCGCTTGTGCCGATAAAGGAACAATGTGAGTAATTCGCATTTTCATTTTTTCAGCAGGTATGCGCCATTCAGCCGATTCGAAATTTATTTCCGACCATTCTGCTTGGCGTAATTCTCCAGGACGAACAAAAACCAGAGGCGCAAGTCGAAGAGCGCATTTTGTTATCAGATGGCCATTATAATCTTTAAGTGCACGTAATAATGTGCCAATTTGTTTAGGATTGGTAATCGAGGCAAGATGACGTTTTTTTACTGGCGGGATAGCTCCTCGTAAATCAAAAGAAATATCACGTTCAGCTCTGCCAGTGGCGATTGCGTAACGAAAAACTTGTCCGCAATATTGAAGCGTTCTGTGGGCTGTTTCGAGAGCGCCTCTATTTTCAATCCGGCGTAGCACGGACAATAATTCAGGTGCATTGATCTCGGTAATAGAGCGGGTGCCAAGCCAAGGGAAAATATCTTTTTCTAAGCGAATAAGAATCTTGGCGCCATGTTCAGGTGTCCATTTGGCAGAAAATTTGATATGCCATTCGCGAGCAATCGTTTCAAAGCTATTTTCGGCAGTCAATCGTTGGGCGCGCTTTTTTAATTGCTTGGCCATGCTTGGATCAACAGCATCGGCTAATTGTTTGCGTGCTTCGTCTCGCTTTCGCCTTGCGTCCGCCAATGTCACATCAGGATAGGTGCCAAGAGCAAGCAACTTTTCTTTGTCGGCAAACCTATATCTGAAACGCCAATACTTAGAGCCATTGGGTTGAACCACAAGAAATAGTCCTTTTCCATCCGCGATTTTGAAAGGTTTTTCCTTAGGTTTTACAGTGCGAACTTTGGTGTCTGTCAGCGCCACTGAGGTATCTCCATTTTGGGGTATTAATGTACCCCGCATTTATACCCCATTTTTTGTTGGATTTTAGGGGTATCTGTTGGAATTTGTCGGAAGAAGATTATAGAAAAAACCCTTTTCTGACAAGGGCTTCAAGACATTTTTGGAATTTATTGGAAGGTATAAAAATGGAGGCGGCGGGAATTGAACCCGCGTCCGCAAGTCCTACACTTTCGGGTCTACATGTGTAGCTGGTCTTTTGATTTAACTACCGTCCCTCCGATCAGCAGGATGGCGCAATAGCGATCCCTAAAAAATTTTAGCTGTTTGATGTCGGGCACATCACTCAGCGAGCTTGTATGAAGTGACCCCTCAGCCTGCTTTCGCAGACTCCAATCGTACAAGCACGATTGGTGAGAGGCGCTCGGCCGGTGTTTAGGCGGCTAAGGCTTCTGCGAAAACGCGGCTGTTGGCAGCTGCGCGACGAGAAGCAACACGAGCGAACTTGCTATCGTTCTTGGCAAGTATTTTTTTGGTAACGTATTTTACGAGGTAAAGTCACCATCCTCGACATGCACCTTAAGCTTCGTAACCCACGTCGAAACCAGGTCGCCCCCTAATCTAATTATAGCTCAGGAGTTGATGGAATTTTAGACCATAACACAATGATTCGCAAGTAGAAAAATTTCACCTAGCGGTTGGCTGGATACCGGCTGCTAGTCGCTAAATCATTCGCGTCCGCCGCGCTTCAACAACCGCTGTTTTTCCAACTTCCAATCTTTTTCTTTCTCGGTCGCGCGCTTGTCATGCAATTTCTTACCTTTCACCAGCGCGATTTCGAGTTTCACTCTATTATTCTTCCAATACAAATTCAGCGGCACCAAGGAATATCCTTTGCGTTCCACATTGCCAATCAACTTACTCAGCTCACTGTGATTCAATAATAATTTCCTGGTCCGCTGTGGATCAGGATGAATATGAGTCGAGGCGGTCATTAAAGGATTGATTAGCGCACCGATTAGCCACGCTTCGCCATTTTTCAACAAAATATACCCTTGATCCAACTGCACGCGTCCCTCGCGTAAGCTTTTCACTTCCCACCCCTCCAAAACCAAACCGGCTTCGTAGCGGTCTTCAATGAAAAACTCATGGTGCGCTTTGCGATTGGTTGCTATATTTTGATTTGTTTTCTGTGCTTGTTTCATGTCGCGCAGTATAATAGTAAATCGATTAGTTGGGAATCATTATGAATGTCATAGAACGCACATCGATTGTGCCATATTCGGCACGGCAGATGTTTGAATTAGTGAATAACGTCGAAGACTATCCACGCTTTTTGCCGTGGTGTCACGATAGTAAAATAGTTAGCCAAACGGATAAAGAAATCATTGCCTCCCTAAATATAGTCTGGAAGGGCATACATAAACAAATTACAACTCGTAACTTGTTGCAACCTTACCATCGTATCGAGATCGATTTGGTGCAAGGCCCGTTACGCAGGCTGGATGGCATTTGGACTTTTGAATCACTAAACGAAGGCGCCTGTAAAGTCATTTTAGACTTAGAATTTGAATTTAGCGGCAGCTTTTTGGATATGCTGTTCCAACCGGTTTTTCATCATATCGCTAACACCTTTGTGGACGCCTTTTGTAAGCGCGCGACGGAACTTTATGGTTAAAGCTAAAATTATTTCAATAGAAGTGGCTTATGCAGCGCCTCAGCAACAAAAAACGATTACTTTGGAGGTGGTGGCGGGCAGTTCGATTGCGGAAGTGATTCAACAATCCGGAATTTTGCCAATGTTTCCAGAAATTGATCTTGCCCATCAACCAGTCGGTATATTTAGCGAACTAAAACGTCTAACCGATGTAGTGAATGCCGGCGATAGGATAGAGATTTATCGTGAATTATTGCTCGATCCTAAAGAGGCGCGCAGAAAGCGAGCTGTGGCAGCCATTACTGAATAATATCTCGCACCCGGCCATGTCTGATCATCAAAACCAGCCGTTTCTCTTGCATGTCGTGATACGCCGGTTGCAAAGTATAAATATAATTCAGCTGATCATTTTCAAACGTGGTGATCAGCACGGGCTCGCCCATGATTTCTTTGACTTGACCTTCTGACATGCCGACATGCACACGGCTAACCATTTCCGGCGTGATAACATTTCCCTGTTCAATATCCATTTTGTGAACACGAAAAATCGCACAGCTACTGAGTAAAAGACTGGTAACGATAATCAAAATTAATTTTTGCATGTAATGATTTTCCTCGATCCTGTGCGTACATTCACAATCAGCGGCCATTTTATGGGGGAGTGTGGGAAACGTCAACCTCGCATTGAATTATAACGGGTCCTTGTTTACTATATCGACACTATATGGAGCGTACTTTCTTGGATAACTCTGATTTAAAAAAAGTGGGTTTGAAAATCACTGCGCCGCGTCTCAAGATCCTGCAAATTCTTGAAACTGCTAAAGAGCATCATTTCCGAGCGGAAGATATTTATCGTATCTTGGTTGATGCTGGCGAAGATATTGGTTTGGCGACGGTTTATCGTGTGTTAACACAGTTCGAAGAAGCGGGTTTAGTCATTCGCCATCATTTTGAAGGTGAGCACTCGGTATTTGAGCTGGATTCGGGTGAGCATCACGATCATTTGGTTTGTGTGAAATGCGGACGCGTGGTGGAGTTTGTCGATGAAGAAATTGAAAAACGCCAAGAAGAAATAGCGAAGCGCGAAGGGTTTACCATCACTGACCACCATTTGAATATTTACGGTATGTGTGGAGAGTGTCAGAAAAAGAAAAAATAGCGCCCAGGAGAGTGGGCGCAAGTAGTGTGGGTGGGGTTAGCCTATAGCTGGCCTAGGTTCATACGCTGGTGGTTCAGCCATGGGTCTCTCAGCGGCGGCTGGGAACAAACCTTGTGAATGTAACGTTTCGTACAGTAATTTAAATGATTTTTTTAATTCCTTTTGTAACGCTGCATCAGCCAACAGCGATCGTTGTCTTGCCATATCAATATAAACCTGTCCTGAGTGACGGATACTTTTTTCTAAATCATTCGCTAGCTGCTGTAATCGGCTTTTGCGTGAGATGCTGGGGGCAAATCCAAAAAATCTGTCACGTTGGATACGCAACAAAAATCCGCCGCTTGTTGCCGAATCCAGCAACTCCCATTGTTTTTTTTGCCGCGTTTCTGGGTCGTTTATTTCTCTCACTTTTTCTAGCAGCAGATCTTTGTTCTGAGCGGTATTTTCTTTAAATTCTTTTAGATTGTCAGGTTCAATTTGATAGCCTGCCGATAGTTGCAGCCATTTGTTGCCTGCCGATGGCTGGTTATTAAACCATTGTCCGATCAATGGTTCAATTAAATGCTCGTGTCTTGCCATAACAGCTGCCCTAAACGGGGCTTCTAATTCTCCTAAAGCTTTGCTGGCAGTGGTTTTTTCCAAAAAAATTTGGGCATCGATTAAGTCAGGATAATCCACTTTCTTTATATCTTTCCCTTTCCCTTTAAGAATGTAATATAATGCTAAACAATAGGTGCTGGCGGAATCTTCATCTTGAGCAGGTCCTTCGATATCATTCAAAAGGTTTCTAAATTGAAAATAATAATACTGATTGCCATATCTGTCATTCCTATGTTCATTTACAGATTTTGCCTTTTCTAATATTAATTTCGCGTAGAGTGTTGTCATGGTTCACCTCATCAGTTGATTAAAAATAGCTTATCCGATGAAGAGCAACAAAATGATGACGTAAATATTACAATTTGGTAATTTAAGGATGATGAGCAAAGGAGAGCTAACATTTTAAATTATCGACATGCCGTCATAAAGAGTAAATATTTATATTTACTAACGTTGCTTCTCGTATTTTTTTTAATTAATCCTTTTTTAGTAGACAATCAACTCAGTAATATTATTCTGTTTTATTTATTATATTCTTTGCCCAGCCGACTCTAGTAATTTAATGGTTTTTTTCTAAATCTTGCATCATAGTATCATCCATTTGTATTAAAGAAGCTGCCGTATTTTCTTCAAGATGTTGCACGCTAGATGTTCCTGGGATAGGTAACATGACGGGCGATTTTTTTAATAACCAAGCAAGTGCTATTTGGGCTGGTTTTGCATGAAGCCTTGTTGCTAAATCGCTTAAAAAGCTATTTGGTTTAGCCAAATTACCTATGGCAAGTGGAAACCATGGAATAAAAGCAATATTTTCGCGTGTACAATATTCCAAGACCTTCTCAGAACTTCTTTCCAGTAAATTATATCTATTTTGTACCGAAACAACAGAAACCATACGCCGCACAGCTTCAATCTCACTGACGCTCACATTCGATAAACCAATATGACGTATCTTTCCTTCTTGTTGTAACTCAATAAGCACGCCGATTTGGTCTTCGAGAGTATATTTTGGATCAAGCGTATGTAATTGATAGAGATCTATTCGAGATAATTTAAGTCTTTTAAGACTTTCTTCGCACGCTGCTCGCAAATGTTTGGGGTTCCCATTGGGCACCCATTCACTGGGGCCTGGTCTTACCAGTCCGCCTTTGGTAGCTATAACTAAATCGGAAGGATAAGGATAGAGTGCTTCGGCAATAATTTTTTCTGAAACTTCTGGGCCGTAAGAGTCAGCTGTATCAATAAAATTAATACCTAACTCAATAGCACGATGAAGCACAGCAATGGCTTCTTTTCGATTTTTGGATTCCCCCCAAATTCCTGGGCCAGTAAGACGCATTGCTCCAAAACCTAGTCTATGGACGGGAAGATTTCCTCCAATAATAAAGCTGCCGCTTTTTATTGCGGGTTTATTAGTAGATTGTGGCGAAGTATTCATAATTTATTGTCCTTAACATGTTTTCCGAGTTTATATACCCACTAAAATTTCCTTTGCATGTTTCAATACCGCATCCGTAATTTTTTCCCCGCTCAACATACGTGCGAGCTCTGCTGTGCGCTCAGCAAGATTTAAAATACGCATCTCAGTATAAGGCTGCTGCTGGCGGATTTTTTTCTCGACCAATAAATGATGATGTCCTTGCGCAGCCACTTGCGGTAAATGCGTGACGCATAACACTTGATAGGTTTCGCCGAGTTGTCGGATTAATTTCCCCACTTTTTCGGCAATCGCACCGCTAATCCCAGTGTCGACTTCATCGAACACCAACGCTGCCAGTGTTCGTTGTCCGGCTGTCACTAAATGCACGGCCAAGCTAATGCGCGACAATTCACCGCCAGACGCAATTTTCGCTAAGGGTTGAAAGCTATGCCCGGGATTGGTTTTAATTAAAAATTGAATTTTCTCTGAACCATGCACGGAAAATTCACTATTCTCTGGTGATAATTCAACTTGTAATTGCGCATGTGGCAACGATAATGTTTGAATAATTTTAGTAATTTCTTTGGCGAGCTTGATTGCTGATTTTGCGCGACTAGTAGATAATTTTTCCGCCGCTAATTGGTAGTTGCTCGCAATCGTCGCCAGATTTTTTTCTAATTCCAATAATCGTTCGCCGCTATTTTCACACAGGGATAATTGCTGCTGCAAATCTTGCTGCAGATTTAATAACATCTCCGGCTGCACTTTATATTTTCGCGCTAAATGATAAATTTGTTGCAAGCGCTGTTCCACTTGTTGCAATTTATCCGGATCTAATTCTGCACGATCTAAATAATTTCGTATTTCATTTTCAGTATCATTTATCTCAACTAGCGCGCGTTGCAGTGAAGTGCCCCAATCTTTGGTTTTTGTTTCTACCACATGCACGGTCTGCAGTGATTTTAAGGCGTCATTCACTAAGCCCACCACATTATTTTCTTCGCTTTCCGTTAAAATCTGTAATACTTGGTTGAGATGACGCAATAATTCTTCGGCATGCGCTAATTTGCGTTGATCCGCTTCCAGTGCTTGCCACTCGCCAGCTTGTAATTTCAACGTTTCCAATTCATTCAACTGAAATCGTAAAAAATCTTCATGCTGGGTGGAGGCGCGGGTTTTTTCTCGTAACTGTTCAATTTCCGTTTGCAGGCTGCGCCATTGCAAGGCTAGATTTTTCACTTCATGCACCAAGCTAAGATGTCCGGCATAATAATCTAAAATTTCTCGCTGTTTTTCGCTTTTTAATAAATTCTGCTGTTCATATTGCCCGTGCATTTGCAACAGCATGGTCGCTAATTCGCGTAACACATGTTGCGGACAAGTGATGCCATTAATATAACAACGCGAACGACCATCTTGAAAAATCACGCGGCGTAAAATACATTCGTGCGCGGTCGGGTCTAAATCATTTTCGCGCAGCCACACCGCGACTTCGGGTAGTTTTTGAATATTAAAACTTAAATTAATTTCCGCTTTTTCTTGTCCTGCTCGAACGACATTCGCTGATGCACGATCTCCCAGTGCCAATTCAATCGCTTCTAAAATAATCGATTTGCCAACGCCGGTTTCGCCAGTAATGACGGTGGTGGCGCTGGGTATTTCCAGTTGCACTTCTTCGATAGTGGCTAAATGACGGATATGAATTTGCGTCAGCATGCGTTTACTCCGTGTAATGTAATTTCCTGCCCCAATGTAATTTACTACGCAGTGATTCGTAATATTGATAATCCACGGGATGAATCAGTTGTAGACGTTTCGAATGTTTTTGCACGCTGATATGGCTGACCGGCGGCACATTCAAACAAACTTGTCCATCACAGGTTAAGCGTGGCGAGGCGCGATTATTCGGTGTGATGACGATAGAAATTTCCGCGTTGCCATCAATCACAATCGGCCGATTACTTAATGTGTGCGGGAACATGGGCACGATGACCATGGCATCTAATTGCGGATGAATGATGGGGCCGCCCGCTGATAGTGCATAGGCCGTCGAACCTGTGGGTGTTGCAATAATTAAACCATCGGAATCTTGGCTACAAACAAATTGATTATCGATATAAATTTCAAATTCGATCATATGCGGCACAATATCGGGAATGAGCGCCACTTCATTTAACGCGATAGCGGTGCCTAATGTTTTGCCGTGATTTTTTATGATCGAGGAAAAGAGAAAACGTTTTTCCAAAATATATTTACCGTTCAATATCGCTTCAATTTTGCTGAGTTCTTTGGGATGAATATCTGTTAAAAATCCCAGGCTGCCGCGATTAATTCCCAGCACCGGTGTTTCATCTTGCACAATCGCATGCGCCGCATGTAACAGACTGCCATCACCGCCGACCACAATTAATAAATCACAATTTTTACCAAGTTGATCGCGAGCAATACTTGGCAGAGTATTGTCGCTAAGTATTTCGCAAGATTCCTTTTCCACGATGATTTTTTGGTTGAGGCTCTGCAAATAATTAATTAAAGCGCGCAAGGTTTCTTTCACGCCTGGGCTGCGGACTTTGCCAATAATACCCACTGTTTTAAATTTGGATGCCATGTTGTGTTCCTTTAACCGCTAATCATGGTATATTCTAAACGATAAATTATTCAATAACATTAGTATATGAACTTACGCGATCAACAAGTTTTAAAAATTTTAATGGAACGGTATCTGCTGGACGGTGCTCCGGTCAGTTCCAAAATTATTGCTGAAGAATCGGCTTTGGGCCTCAGTTCGGCGACGATTCGCCATATTCTGGCGGATTTAGAAGAGACGGGATATCTGACATCGTTGCATACATCTTCAGGCAGGGTGCCTACTGTATCAGGATACCGATTGTTTATCGAGAGTCTTTTAACGGTAAAACCCTTGGATAGTCTTGAGGTGCAAACCTTAATCAATAAACTGAATAAACACCTCATGATGCCGGATTTATTGCAATCGGCTTCATCCATTTTATCAGGTTTAACCAAATTAATTGCCGTCGTGACTTTGCCCAAACGAGATCGCATTGTGCTGCGCCAAGTGGAATTTTTACCATTGACTGATCAACGGATTTTAGTGGTGATGGTCTTAAATAATCATGAAGTGCAAAATCGCTTGATTCATACCGAACGTGCTTATTCTCAGAGTGAATTACAACAAGTAGCGAATTATTTAAATGCGCATTATGTTGATAAAGATCTTGCTATCATTCGTAGAGAATTATTGGCATCAATCGAAAAAGACCGTGATTCTATTGCTTATTTAACTCGCGCTATGCTGGATGTGTTGCAGCAAGTGTTTGCTTTCGCGACCGAAGAAAATAAAGATTGTCTTATCGCTGGCCAAGATAATTTATTGACCCATGTTAATCAAATCGAACTAGAACAATTACGCAGTTTATTCGCGGCATTCACTCAAAAACAAGAAATTTTATCCTTATTAGACCAGGCGATCGAAGCGCAAGGGATTCAAATTTTGATCGGTAAAGAATCGGGATATACCGCCTTGAATGATTGGAGTATCGTATCGAAGTCTTATTCTATTGATGGCGAAGTGGTTGGCACCTTGGGTGTTATCGGCCCAACTCGCATGCCTTATGATAGAGTGATTTCAGCCGTGGATGCGACCGCAAATTTATTATCCGCCGCCTTGAATCAGGCTTAGGTTGACCTTATATACTGAAACTATTAATAAATAGGGAGACTCAATCATGTCACCTCATGATAAAGAGCAAACAAACGAGCAAGAACACGAACCCGAACAAATCGAGTTGCCTTCACACGAAGAATTATTGAAAAAATTAAATGAAGCTGAATTAAAAGCCAATCAGTATTGGGACCGTTTACTGCGCATGCAAGCGGAAAGCGATAATACCCAGCGCCGTGCTGAACGCGATGTAGCGAATGCACATAAATATGCATTGGAAAAATTCGTAATGGAATTATTGCCCATCATTGATAGCTTAGAGCGCAGTTTGGCAATAGCAGAGGAAAAAGGTAAAAATGCCTTGCCGAGTTTAATTGAAGGTGTCCAGCTAACGCTCAAAATGTTTCAGGGTACTTTGGAAAAGTTTGGTGTCAAACAAGTTAATCCTGAATCACAAGCATTTAATCCTGAATATCATCAGGCGGTTTCTATGCAGGCGGATGCTGATGTGGCACCGGGTACCGTGATAAATGTGTTGCAAAAGGGATATCTATTAAATGAACGCTTAATTAGGCCGGCATTAGTGGTGGTGGCCAATAAATAATGCTTGAAAAATAACATTATGGCCTCATATTACAGATATCGTATAAATCCAACCATTGGAGATTAAAATGGCTACAAACAAAACTATCGGGATTGATTTAGGTACAACGAATTCTTGTGTTGCCATTATGGAAGGCGACAAGATAAAAGTCATAGAAAATGCTGAGGGTGCGCGTACAACCCCGTCGGTTGTTGCCTATTTGGACAACAATGAGATCTTAGTCGGCCAACCGGCTAAACGTCAGGCTGTCACCAATCCTAAAAATACGATTTATGCGGCTAAGCGTTTAATCGGCCGCCGTTTCGACGAAGAAGTCGTTCGTCGCGATATGGAAATTGTGCCTTATAAGATTGTCAAAGCTGAAAACGGCGATGCTTGGGTGGAAGTATTAGGCAATAAACGCCTAGCGCCACAACAAGTTTCCGCACAAGTGCTGATGAAAATGAAAAAAACCGCGGAAGATTATCTCGGTCATCCAGTAACCGAAGCTGTTATTACTGTGCCTGCTTATTTTAATGATTCGCAACGTCAAGCCACCAAAGATGCGGGTCGTATTGCTGGCTTAGAAGTGAAACGTATCATCAATGAACCGACGGCGGCGGCATTAGCATTTGGCCTGGATAAAAAACCAGGCAATCGTAAAATTGCAGTCTATGACTTAGGCGGCGGTACTTTTGATATCTCGATTATTGAAATCGCAGAAGTCGAAGGCGAGCATCAATTTGAAGTCTTATCGACCAATGGCGACACCTTTTTGGGTGGTGAAGATTTTGACGTGCGCATCATTAATTATCTGGTCGATGAATTTAAAAAGAGTTCCGGCATTGATTTACGCAATGATCCATTAGCCTTGCAGCGCTTAAAAGAAGCAGCAGAAAAGGCGAAGATCGAGCTTTCTTCTACTCAGCAAACGGAAGTGAATCTGCCTTATATCACGGCGGATGCGAGCGGACCTAAACATATGAATGTGAAGATCACTCGCGCGAAACTGGAATCATTAGTCGAAGATTTAGTGCAGCGCACGATCGAACCTTGTCGTATTGCCTTGAAAGATGCGGGATTAGCTGCGAAGGATATTGAAGATGTGATCTTGGTCGGCGGCCAAACACGTATGCCGATGGTACAAGACACGGTGAAAAATATTTTCGGCAAAGAGCCGCGTAAAGACGTAAACCCTGATGAAGCGGTGGCGGTTGGTGCGGCTATTCAAGGCGCGGTGTTGGCGGGTACGGTCAAAGATGTGTTATTGCTTGATGTGACGCCGTTATCTCTGGGTCTCGAAACCATGGGCGGTGTGATGACTAAGCTCATCGAAAAAAATACCACCATTCCAACGCGTGCCAATCAAGTGTTTTCAACGGCAGCCGATGGTCAAACTGCGGTGACGATTCATGTCTTGCAAGGTGAGCGCGAAATGGCTTCGGCAAATAAATCTTTAGGTCGTTTTGATTTAACCGATATTCCGCCAGCGCCACGCGGTATGCCACAAATCGAAGTGACATTCGATATTGATGCGAATGGTATATTGCATGTATCCGCGAAAGATAAGGCAACAGGCAAACAGCAATCTATTCAGATTCGTGCTTCCAGCGGTCTCTCTGAAGATGAAATCAAAAAGATGGTGAAAGATGCTGAAATGCATGCGGCTGAAGATAAAAAATTCCATGAATTAGTTAACGCGCGCAATCAAGCCGATAATATGATTCATGCGGTCACCAAATCGATGAAAGAAGCCGGCGATAAAGTCACGCCAGATGAACGCACGGCGATTGAAAAAGCGGTGGAAGAATTAAAAGAAGCGATTAAATCGGATGATAAGGATCTCATTGAAAATAAAACCAAGGCATTAACCGATGCTTCATCCAAGATGGCAGAAAAACTTTACGCGCAAGCCCAAGCGAGTGGTGGGCAAGCCGGTGGTGGTGACCAAGCAGGACCTGGGGCAGGTGCTGGGCAACAACAACAGCAAGGAGCGAAGAAAGATTCCGTCGTTGATGCAGAATTTGAAGAAGTCAAAGACGACGAGAGTAAACGGTCCTCCTAATGTCTAAACGTGATTACTATGAAGTATTGGGTGTTTCTCGCAACGCGAGCGAAGAGGAAATAAAAAAAGCCTATCGTCGCGCGGCGATGAAACACCATCCCGATCGAAATCCTGGCGATAAATCTTCGGAAGAACAGTTTAAACAAGTTAAACAAGCTTACGAAATATTATCTGATAGCCGGAAACGCGCAGCCTACGATCAGTTTGGCCATGCGGCTACCGAAAGTGGCATGGGTGGCGGTGGGTTTCATGGCGCTGGTGGCATGAATTTCAACGATATTTTCGGCGATATTTTCGGCGATATTTTTGGTTCGCGCGGTGGCGGCGGTGCTCAGCAAGGCGCTGATCTCGGTTATAATTTAGATATTTCACTGGAAGAAGCGGTGTTCGGTAAAAATATCGAAATCACCGTGCCTTCTTTGGTGGTTTGCCAAGAATGTAAAGGCAGTGGTGCGCGTAAAGGTGCATCACCCGTCACCTGTAAGGATTGCGATGGTTATGGCCAAATTCGCATGCAGCAAGGGTTTTTTTCAGTGCAACAAACTTGTCCCACTTGTCGCGGACGGGGGAAGATAGTCGTCGATCCTTGTGCGGTCTGTCATGGTCGCGGTCGTCGCAAACAAGATAAAAAACTCTCGATTAAAATTCCGGCGGGAGTGGATTCTGGCGATAGAATTCGCTTATCAGGTGAAGGTGAGGCTGGTGAGAATAACGCGCCGCCAGGTGATTTGTATATTCAGATTCAAGTTAAACCCCATGCTATATTTGAACGCGATGGTACGGATCTTTATTGTGATGTGCCGATTAGTTTTGTTACTGCCGTGGTCGGTGGTGAATTAGATGTCCCTACGTTGAAAGGCCGGCTCAAGTTGAAAGTGCCAGCAGAAACACAATCTGGTAAGGTATTCCGCTTAAAAGGAAAAGGCGTTCCTTCGGTAAGAGGTGGAGCGACCGGTGATTTATTATGTAAAGTGCAAGTCGAAACACCTATCAATCTGACCCAGAAACAAAAGGATATACTAAAAGATTTTGAAAAGACCTTGTCGGCAGATAATCGTAATCATAGCCCACGGTCAAGCTCTTGGTTTGATAAAGTTAAAAAATTTTTTGAAGATATGAAATTTTGAGGATGGTCGCTATGAATAATAGAAGTCCCATGACTGTTAAAGGGGTTGAGATGTTACGTGAAGAGTTGCAGCGTTTAAAAATGGTGGAACGGCCGCGTATTATCAACGCGATTGCGGAAGCAAGAGCACACGGCGATCTGAAAGAAAATGCTGAATATCATGCTGCGCGCGAACAACAAGGATTTGTCGAAGGCCGAATTTTAGAAATTGAAGGTAAGTTATCAACGGCACAAGTCATCGATGTTTCACAAATGGAAAATACGGGCCGGGTGATTTTTGCTTCCACCATCACTCTGAAAAATTCAGCCGATGGCAAAACCGTTAAATACCAAATTGTAGGTGAAGATGAAGCTAATATTATCGACCATAAGATTTCCGTAACATCCCCAGTGGCGCGTGCATTGATTGGAAAATTTGAAGGCGATGTGGTGGATGTCACTACACCTGAAGGAACCACTAATTACGAAATAGTCGAAGTTGCCTACATCTAATGACGAGTAAAAGCAGCCGCCGCTGGTTAAAAGAACATTTTTCCGATACCTATGTGAAGCAAGCGCAAAAAGCAGGTTATCGTTCGCGTGCGGTGTTTAAGTTGCAACAAATCCAGGAAAAGGACCATTTGTTTCAACGCGGTATGACAATTATCGATCTTGGTGCAGCACCAGGGGGATGGTCACAATATGTCTCCCAATGTGTGCGTCCCAATGGCAGAGTGATCGCCATGGATATTTTAGCGATGGATCCTCTACCGGGGGTGGAATTTATCCAAGGAGATATCCATCAGGAAGCGACTTTGCAAACTCTGCGTAACCTGCTGAATGATCAACCGGTGGATTGGGTGATTTCCGACATGGCGCCAAATTTGAGCGGAATTGATGATATTGATATTCCTCGTGCCATAGCCATGGCTGAATTGGCCTTAGCTTTTGCACTTGAGGTGCTAGCCAAACAGGGTGGATTTCTGGTAAAGGTATTTCATGGAGTAGGATTTGATGAATTTATTGCCGAGGTTAAAAAACATTTCCAACGTGTGGTGGTGCGCAAGCCAAAAGCTTCGCGGGGCCGGTCACGCGAAGTATATGTGGTGGCAAGAGAGAGAAAACAGCTTTAGAAGTTGGCACATTTTTGAATAAACAGGTATTATTATCTAAGGGCTGTTAACAATTCGCTAGGTAGATTGTCGACAGTCCCAGTAATCCAACCCTTTTTGACTAGCTCTGAGGTCGCACATCGTGAATGACGCAATCAAGACGATATTATTATGGATGGTAATAGGCATAATCCTGATTTCCGTTTTTAATAATTTTGGGCCTCGACGAGAGCCTGAGGAAAGAATTAGTTACTCCACCTTAGTGGGTGAAATAAAACAGGGCAATGTTCGTTCTGTCACGATTACAGATCAGAATATTTCAGGTGTTTTACAAAATAATAAATTGTTCAGCAGCTATCTGCCCATGCGCCAAGATCCACAACTTTTGCAACAAATGTTGGATAAGGGTGTGATCGTGAAAGGCAAACCACCAGAACAACCTGGTTTAATGGCACATTTGCTGAATCTGTTACCGTGGATCATTCTGTTCGGCATTTGGATTTACGTATTGCGGCAACAATCTGGTGCGGGCCGTGGCGGCGCATTTTCCTTTGGCCGCAGCCGTGCGCGTCTGCTCGGTGAAGACCAAGTCAAAGTGACTTTTGCAGATGTGGCCGGTGTTGAAGAGGCGAAAGAAGAAGTAAAAGAACTGGTGGATTTTCTGAAAGACCCTGGCAAATTTCAACGTCTGGGCGGCAAAATTCCGCGCGGGGTATTATTGATGGGTTCGCCGGGTACGGGCAAAACTTTATTAGCGCGTGCTGTCGCCGGCGAAGCGAAAGTGCCATTCTTTACTATTTCCGGCTCTGACTTCGTCGAAATGTTTGTCGGTGTCGGTGCTTCACGTGTTCGCGATATGTTTGATCAAGCGAAAAAACAAGCTCCTTGCATCATCTTTATCGATGAAATTGATGCGGTTGGTCGGCATCGTGGTGCTGGATTAGGGGGTGGTCACGATGAACGTGAACAAACATTGAATCAATTATTAGTTGAGATGGATGGTTTCCAGGGCAATGAAGGCGTGATTGTAATTGCGGCTACCAACCGACCTGATGTATTAGATCCTGCTTTATTGCGCCCAGGCCGATTCGATAGACAAGTCGTGGTGGGTTTGCCGGATGTACGCGGTCGCGAACAAATTCTTAAAGTACATATGCGTAAAGTTCCACTGTCTGACAATGTGGATGTAGCTATTATTGCGCGCAGCACGCCAGGATTTTCCGGCGCTGATCTCGCCAACATTGTGAATGAAGCTGCTTTGTTTGCCGCGCGAGCGAACAAGAAAGTGGTCGGCATGGAAGAATTTGAAAAAGCCAAAGATAAAGTTATCATGGGTGCGGAACGTCGTTCGATGGTGATGAGTGAAGATGAAAAGAAATTAACGGCTTACCATGAAGCCGGTCATGCGATTGTTGGTTTATGTGTGCCTGAACATGATCCGGTGCATAAAGTGACTATCATTCCACGTGGACGTGCTTTAGGTGTCACCATGTTTTTACCCGAAGGTGATAGACATAGTTATACGCGTGAATATCTGGAAAGCAAAATATCCAGTTTATTTGGCGGCCGTTTAGCAGAAGAAGTGATCTTTGGTCCAAATAAAGTGACCACCGGTGCTTCGAATGATATCCAAAAAGCGACCGAATTAGCGCGCAATATGGTCACCAAATGGGGCTTGTCAGAAAAATTGGGACCATTAACTTTTGGTGAAAATGAAGAAGAAGTGTTTCTAGGTCACTCCGTGGCGCGGCATAAAGAAATTTCGGAAAATACTTCCGGCATGATCGATGTAGAAGTGCGTCAAATTGTCGATCGCAACTATAAACGTGCGGAAAAAATCTTGAAAGAAAATATGGAAAAATTACATTTGATGGCGCAGGCGCTGGTTAAGTATGAAACCATCGATATCGAGCAAATTAGAGATATTATGTCTGGGAAACCTGTGCGTGAACCTGCTGGTTGGAGTAATAACAAACCCATACCAAAAACAACTGACAAAGATACTATTGGCCCAGTAGAAGGCGAAGAAGGGTCAGGTACTGGCTCAGACACTACTATTCAAGGACAAGTCCTTCAGCCGAAAATTCCAAATTAACCAGGGAAATAGTCATGGTCACCTCGCAACCAATAACACGTCGATATTTTGGCACTGACGGCATTCGCGGCCAAGTTGGTCTTTGGCCGGTGACACCTGAATTTGTGTTAAGGCTAGGTTGGGCAGTGGGCATGGTTTTAGCGCGAGATGGTCATGGGAAAGTGTTAATTGGTAAAGATACGCGTATTTCTGGTTACATGTTTGAGTCGGTATTAGAAGCAGGATTATCTGCCGCCGGCGTGGATACACATTTATTAGGTCCCATGCCGACCCCCGCTATCGCTTATTTAACTCGCACACTGCGTGCGCAAGCCGGCATCGTGATCAGCGCTTCGCATAATCCTTATTATGATAATGGCATTAAATTTTTTTCCGCTGAGGGCACTAAGTTACCTGATCAAATGGAACTTGCCATAGAAGAACAACTTAATCAAACCATGGGCACGGTAGATTCTGCTGAGTTAGGAAAAGCAGTACGTATCGTCGATGCGCCAGGCCGCTACATCGAATTTTGCAAAAGCACTGTTCCGCATGCAGTGACATTAAATGGCTTAAAAATTGTTGTCGATTGCGCCAATGGTGCAGCTTATCACATCGCCCCTAATGTTTTTGCTGAATTAGGCGCAGAAGTGATAGAGATGGGAATTTCACCGAACGGTTTGAATATTAATTTGGACTGCGGCGCAACACATCCGGAGCAGTTGCAAAAAGCAGTTATTAGAGAAAAAGCAGATTTAGGAATTGCATTAGACGGGGATGGTGACCGCGTGGTGATGATCGATCATCTCGGAAATATTCTCGATGGTGACGAGTTACTTTATATCATCACCAAATATCAAAAAAACTTAGGCAAATTGAAAGGCGGTGTCGTTGGAACAGTGATGTCTAACTTAGGTTTTGAGAAAGCACTCCGCGATTTAAATATTCAATTTATCCGCGTACCTGTAGGCGACCGGCATATTATTAGTGAATTGATGAAACAAGGTTGGAACCTAGGCGGCGAACCTTCTGGGCATATCATTTGTTCTGATATGACGACGACGGGTGATGGGATTATTAGCTCTTTACAAGTGTTAGCCGCGATGCGGCGCCAGAAACAAACGCTCGCTGACTTGCGTGTCGGATTATCAAAATATCCGCAAATTTTGCTGAATGTGAAGGTAAAATCTAACCAAGATATTCAAAGCAAACCACGTGTGCAGCAAGCGGTCAAAGACATCGAAAGCGAATTAGGTAAAAATGGCCGGGTTGTTTTGCGAAGATCAGGCACGGAATCACTCGTGCGCGTGATGGTCGAAGGCGAAATGGCTGATCAAGTGAATCGCTTGGCGACGCAGCTCGCAGGAATTGTCGAAGAAGAATTCGCGAAGTAAGGTTTTTATTTTACCCTTATCTCACGGTGTGAATTATTAAAATTATTAATAGGTGATTTATGGATTCCAGAAAGGATAGCCCGGAAGAAGCCAAGAGTTATAGTGCACTTGTGAAGCTATCTTTATATAGTAAGAAGACAGAAATTCAATTTTCACTATCTCGTAAAGAAAATGAAGTTGTGGGAACTTTACGAGTAAATGGGAGAACGCACCCGATTTCACAAAAAATCGAAGCCGGCATGACCGATAACATTAAAACAGTTATTCATGGAATTCTAGAAAGTTTAACCGAAACAGAGAAAAGCTTGCCTGTAGATTTAACAATTAAAATCAATTTGGATAATACCACCATTAGGTCGACAGGATTGAGTGAGTGGACGCTTAAGAATAATACCAATAGCTATCCGGAAAAATTTGCAACGGTCGGTATAAAAATAGCCGCTGAGATTAGGATGTTAGATACGCTTGTTCCTCACCCTGCCTCTCAAGAGGTTAGTTATTTTCACAATTTATCGAAATAGTTTTTTTAGCTTGACGCCTTGGACGCGCGGCGTCGGGTGAGAATTAAATAAAAAAGGCGGCAACCATCGGTCGCCGCCTTTAAGTGAAAGAATTAAATGATTACTAGGTCACCATTTCCTTCAGTTTTTTGAGAGGTTTGATTTTTACAACTTTTCGAGCTGGTTTGGCTTTAATCATGATTTCTTCGCCAGTAAATGGATTAATACCTTTACGAGCAGGTCTTGCAGCCTTTTTCACAACAACCACTTTAAAGTAACCTGGCAGTGTAAAAGCACCTGGTCCATTTGGTTTGACATGATGTTCTAACACTTGGGTAAAACCTTCTAACACAGCTGTTACATCTCTCTTGGGAATGCAGGTTAAGTCGTAAATTGCAGTCACCACTCCACCTTTTTTAAGCGGGGCTTTAATAGCAGGTAGTTTCTTAATTGCTACTTTTTGAGTGCTCTTCGCGCCACGTGATTTCCCTTTCATTTTAGAACGCTTTGCAGTTGCCATAATCATATTTCCTCAAGTTAATGAAACTCTATTAAAATAGCATATTTTTACAAATTTGCGAGCATTATTTTTACGGTGTACACTAGCCCCACTTTTTCAAAGAAAGATCGCTCAGCTATAAAATAGCATTTTTTGGCTGTTTTGAACTAATACTTTAATTTTCAAGGAAACGCATCATGATAACTAACGGATTTAGACGGTTATTTAGCTCGTCTAATATCAAGGATAGCAATCCGCTAAGCCAAGAGTATATTCAATATTTCGAATCCTCTTATCCAAGCAATCATACTTATAAAATCATTGACGGGCAGTTTTATCCTAAGCGTAAATTGGCTTCGCGCTATAAAACAATTCGTCAATATTTTCCCGAAAAAATGACGAGTTTTGCCGAAATTGGCAGTTCTAAGGGTTTTTTCGTATTTTCCGCTAGCCAGTTACCACACTGTACACGAGCGCTCGGAATTGATGTGAACTCCTATGATATTGAGATGTGTCAGTGGCTTAAAGGTCGCTTACAAAATCCACGCGTCTCCTTTGCTAAGCTAAGATTGCATGAATTAGGTGAGCGCATCCATGAATTTGGCGGTCCTTTTCAAACCGTGTTATTACTGAATACCTATCAATATCTTTATTTTGGCAGCGATGCTTGCGGCGATGCTTATTTTAATCATGATCTCATCTTTAGTAATCTTCGCAAGATTTGCTCGCAGCGCATCATTTTTAATAATCGAATTGCCTTGGCTGATTGCCAAAATACCGAAAAAATTAACCAAGCGGGATACCATAGCCAAAATTATTCGGAAGAAGCGATACAAAAAGCGGCAGCGAAATACTTCACTATTACCGAGCGCGGAAAGTATGGGAGGTATCCGTTATGGACTTTGGAAGCGCGGGATTAGGTTCCAGGAAAATTATGTAATGCGTTCTACTAAATATTTCGCTAAAAAACTGTGTAGCCGCCGAACACCATTATCGAGCGATATTCTACGAGCCTATCTTCAGAAAACCAATGGAGCCTCTGGCTTCGTTAGTTCTCGCTTACACACAAATATCTGAGTTTGTGTAAACTACATTGGTTTGTCGCAAACTCACCTTTAACGAAATCAGGTAATATGGTAAAATTTTCGATCATTACAAGGTGTGTTTGCTGAGTATATTTTCAAACGATATATCGGGCTCCTGAGTTGATTTAATTCTTATATAAATCATAAACTCTGCTTGCGAGTTCACCGCCGTTGCTATACAATTCACGCGCATTTAATGAGGGTTTTTTTTAAGTTCCACGGAGTGTTAGTCTAATGAGTACGTATTTTGCAACAAATGAAACAGCACAAAACAACTGGTATGTCGTTGATGCATCAGGAAAAACTTTAGGCCGTCTGGCTAGCCAGATCGCTAAACGCTTGCGTGGCAAGCATAAGCCTGAATTTACTCCTCACGTTGATACGGGTGATTATATTGTGGTCATCAATGCGGCAGGTATTCGTGTCACCGGCAAAAAGGCCAAAGACAAGATTTACTATAGCCACTCTGAATATCCAGGTGGTATCAAAGCAATTAGTTTTGAAAAATTATTAGCTAAATTTCCCGAGCGTATTATTGAAATCGCTATTAAAGGGATGCTGCCCAAGAATCCATTAGGGCGGGCAATGTTTCGCAAATTAAAGGTCTATGCGGGTGCCGAACATCCACACACCGCACAACAACCAAAACCTCTTGAACTTCAACCGGAATAAAATTTTATGGCAGAACAACAAGTTTTTTATCGTGGCACAGGTCGTCGTAAAACCTCTACTGCGCGCGTTTATCTAACGCCAGGTAAGGGTGAAATCGTGATTAATGAACGTACCTTAGATGATTATTTCCGACGTAAAACTTCGAGAATGATTGTGCGCCAACCCTTCGAAGCTACCGACACCTTAAGCAAATTTAATGTGCAAATCATTGTTGAAGGCGGCGGTATTAATGGTCAAGCCGGTGCTGTGCGACACGGCATTGCTCGTGCATTAGTTGATTTCGAAAAGAAAACCACTAATTTTAACGATGATAGTGACAGCGAAGGTGAAGAAGGTTCAGGCGGCCCGATTAAGAAAGCTTTACGTAAAGCGGGTTACTTGACGCGCGATTCCAGAGAAGTTGAACGTAAAAAAGTGGGTTTACATAAAGCTCGTAAAGGAACACAGTACTCTAAACGTTAATGGTTTCCATTGATAGGGATTCTCAAAGGGAAAAGCAGTAGCGCGCATCCCTTTGAGTCGCAAGCGCGGGTTTATTTGCGCGCAGCGATATAAACATTGGGGGATCGTCTAGTGGTAGGACTACGGACTCTGACTCCGTTAACCTAGGTTCGAATCCTAGTCCCCCAGAGAGCACTTCTAATTTGAGGATTATCGGATGGCAGTAGTTGCGAACAAACGATCAGTGATGACGTTATACTCGGGTGGGGTGGATATTTTTAGTCATCGTGTTCGTATTGTTCTCGCCGAAAAGGGCGTCAATTACGAAGTGGTTCCTGTTGAACCACGCTCTAAGCCTGATGATCTCTTGGAGCTCAATCCTTACGGTACCATACCTACTTTAGTTGATCGCGAATTAGCCCTTTATGATCCTAATATCATTATGGAATATCTGGATGAGCGCTTTCCACATCCGCCATTAATGCCAGTGTATCCTGTTGCACGAGCGCGTGCTCGTCTGGTGATTTACCGCATTGATCGTGAATGGGGCCCGGTGATACGCAAATTAGAAACCGGTAAAGTGACTGATTTGAAACAAGCAGCAAAAGAATTAACTGGCTATTTGTTACAATTAGCGCCAGTATTCAGTGCGTCCAATTATTTCTTAAATGAAGAGTTTACTCTGGTAGACTGTTGCATGGCTCCGATTTTGTGGCGCTTACCGTTGTGGGGCATCAACATGGCTACGGCGGATGCTAAACCAATTCAGAAATATGCTGAGCGGTTATTTAAGAGAGATTCATTTCAAGCAAGTTTAACTGAAGCTGAACATGAGTTAAGGAAATCTTCTAATTCTGAAACAGCATAAGGAAAGTCATATGCTATCAAATAAACCATATTTAGTACGTGCATTTTATGAGTGGGTCATGGATAGTGGTTGCATACCCATTTTAATTGCTATGGCCGAACATCCTCAGTGCCATGTTCCGCAAGAATATGTTGAAAACGGTGAAATCGTATTAAATATTTCGCCAGCCGCGGTTCGAGATTTCAAAATTGCCAACGAGTTTATTCGTTTTAGCACTTCATTTTCCGGTGTTGTTCACTTCATCTCAATTCCGGTGCAGGCAGTCATTGCTTTATATGCTGAAGAAACTGGGCAAGGAATATTTTTTGATAACGAACAAGACGGTAAAGATTTTTCGATTATCGATAGTTCAGTCGAAGCGGGCGATGAATTAGCAGCAAAAAGAAATGAAAGCGCCCATCCTGATCCGCAAGCGGTTTCTGGCGATGATGGTCGGGCAATTCCACAAAAGCGCAAAAAACCACAGTTAAAATTAGTGGAATAGTGTTTTTCTGCGTACTTTTTAAAGCTTACTCCATCGTTAATACTGCGCGATAGCGAATTTTATTTTCTTTAACTTTTTTTATTGCTTCATTCACCGCCGATAACGGAAATGTCTCAACAACTGCGCCGATGTTATGTTTTTCAGCCAATTGCAACATTTCTTTAATCTCATGACTACCAGCGATGTTGCTGCCGCAAATACCACGATTACAACGAATGAGTGAACCAGCCGAAATATCTATTTTTGCGGAGGGTAGGCCGACGATACACAAAAAGCTTTTTGGTTTGAGCATGTTTATATAATGTCCCCATGGTAGCGGGTTAGGGGCCGTGTCGATGATTAAATCAAAATAAGAAGCGAGCTGTTTTGATTGACTAATATCAACACTGGAAACAAAATGAGTGGCACCTAATTGACGAGCTTCTTGTTCTTTATCCGGAGATGTTGAAAACGCGGTAATTTCACATTCAAATGCTTTGGCAAATTGAATAGCCATGTGTCCAAGTCCGCCAATGCCAATAATACCAACTCGCATGGAGGGCCGTTGGATAAAACGGCGTAGAGGTGAATACACCGTGGCACCACCGCAAAGTAAAGGAGCGGTCCTCGCTGCATCTAATTTCTCTGGTAGCAAGAAAGCAAAGCGTCCATCGCAAATTATTGCATTTGCAAAGCCGCCAAATTTACCTAGACAAGTTGGTTGATGTTGATCACATAAATGCTCTTCACCTGTTTCACAATAACTACAACTCATGCAAGCACCAGATTGCGCGCCAATTCCTACTCGTTGTCCTTTCTCTAGCCAGGTCACTTCTGCTCCCTTGGAAATAATAGTGCCAATGATTTCATGCCCTGGAACCAAGGGATAAGAACTTATTCCCCAATCATTATCTATTAAATGCAGGTCAGTGTGACAAATTCCACAATGCGTAATTGCGATTTCAACATCGAATGGAGCTAGCTTATTGGGCGTATAATTATAAGGCGCTAGTAATTGTTTCGCTTCTAGCGCTGCATAGGTATTAATCATTGTTCAATCCTAATTTAAAGAAATCAATTTTCATTTATGACAAGATTTAAGTCAATGTTGATTATTAGTAGAGCGCGATTAATCATACCTTAAAATTTTTTAATTGCCATGCTGCGATAGAGTTAATTGACTACGATAATAGCAACCAGTTCGAAATTTATTTTAATAATTTATAGACAATTTATTGTATAGGGTATTCTTGCCCTATCACTTTAATTGTACTTATTAAGTTTCTTTGCATATAATCGCACTAAAATTTACCCATTTGATAAAACGAAATGCGTACCACTCAACATCCTTTATCAAGTTCTAATACAAATCCTAATGACTGTCTCCCTGTAGACGAATCTGGACAAATATGTAGAACGCTCTCAACTCATGGTGTCAAGACTTCCTTCACAGCCGGCCATAGAAAAATTTCGAATAATGCAGGTAGTGTTGAGATTGAATTATTTCAAGGAGAGGCAAATGCCTATGTAGATAAAAACTACATTGATTTAGGATGGGGGCTGAGAGTAGGAAGGATTAAAGGTGATGTGTGGTTGCCGCAATTTTGTGTGGGAAATAAGTGCTATGATTTTAATGCTGGCATTACCTTGAGTGCAGGTGTTGGTTATAGCATTAAATTAGAATATGCGCAGGGAAACAATCAGGAAAAAGTTATAACTAAATTTAAGCCAATTAATGTAGCTGGCGAGCGATCTATCAATCAAAATCAAGAAATGTATGCAGCAACGGCTGGTTTTGGCCCATTTATGGGATCTTTTAAATTAATTATTACTGATGATAAAGCATCAAAGACAGAAGAAGTGGTAGTCCCTACTGAAGCATACAATATTATTCGAGAACATTACGAAACGATGGAACTACATACTCATCTTGATCAAGAAATGCAAAAAGCTATCCATGATGCTGAACAACGACTGCAGTTATCGGATGAAACCCCGCAACTTGTTTTAGAACAAGATAATAATCTTGGGCAAAAGATACATAAAGATATACATTCTTCGGAAGAATTAGCGCAACAAGCTGATACATCTCCTGAACTGACCCCCGAACAAATTGCTTACCATCAAAAATTTTTACGCGAACGCGGATTACCGACAGAGTTATCGTCAACAGAACATGTGCAATTCCATAAGATCGTATCCTATTATGACGAACGAATTGCTTATTACAATGCCATGCAAAAGCAACAGTTAATATATGATACCTCTATGATGATCTTTGCATTTGGTAAAGCATCTCATAAGAGAGAATTCATGGAGTTTGGGTTTTACGGTGCTAGTATTTATGAAATGGCATCAACCTTACATTCGGTGTTTTCTCAACCGTTAGGATTGGGTTCATTACATCCAGCCATGACCGCTGTTACCATGGGTTTCAATCTTTATAGTTTTATTAACTCCGATGATAACAGTGATGCCGTATTTGAGGTCATGCGGCAAATACAATCTGGGTTCATAACCTTGCAGCGTTCTTTACAAGCATTTGCTGATTATACTCATGAGCGATTTAATAGAAGTGATCGCAACGCTTATCTATATTTTTCTGAAATCATGCAAGCGTTGCAAGCCATGGAAAATGCCGTATCTTCAAGTTTGCTATATCAACAGAGAAGTATTGATCATCATGCGGTGCGGTCGAAAATTGAGGTGAGGCGTGTTTTAAATGCAGCGCAAGAAAATTTGCTCGAAGGATTAGATAAAGCATTATCTATGGTGAAACGAAACAGAAAACTTAGTGATCGCCAATTTGAAGAGGTGATGGATACTGCAGAATTTTACATGGAAAGGCAGGCTGCAAATTCTGCTTTCACTTCAGCATTAACCAATACCATGAATACACAAGTGAATGCCGAGCAGTTTAATTTAGCGCAATTGGAAACGCATCTCGCCAATGAAGATGTCTTTAATCATTTAGCTTATTTCCGTGCCTTTCTTAATCATGTCCTAGGTCGTAAGCAAGTTGACAAAACTAAAGTAGCTAATCCATATATTTGGTTAAGTGCGGCTGATTTATATGTGCAAACCTGGCTTAGACGGCCGGATCATAATTATGAAATGGATGCTGATAAAACCTCATTATTAACAGAATCTGCCCAAGCTGTAGTTGATGTCTGCCAAGAAACACGCGAACATTTACCGACATTTTTAACGGATTATCAAGAAGCGGTTACTGCTGAACATGATTATATCCATGAACAATTAACAAACGTCAATGCACAGAATACACCACTAGCAATCGATATTCGTAGAAGTATGGAAGAATTAGCGGTTGAATATGCTTTTTCAGAATCAACAGCTTTACCAACATATGCAGCATTTCGTAGTCGTCCGAATGAGCCATTTACACATCATGGTATTTTTACGCCAACGGGCTGGATTTATGCACCTATTGATATGCAAATTGACCTGGGGAATATAAACAAAGAACTTATTGCTAATGGCTGCTTCATTCCTTACGAATATAGTGTTGCCAGGGCGATTGGCAAAGGAGAGTTCATGGCTACTTTTAATATGCCGTTTACTCATCCAGATCCAGATTTAAAATATAACATTACGATTAACTATGTTGATAATAAAAATCCTGATAATAAATGGGTGGTGATCAGTTTTCTTAAAAAATTATCTCATCTTGAACAATGGGGATTTCAGTCTGCAGATGCGGTTTTTAGGCGAAATGAGCCTTATTTTAAGCAAGCTACAAATAAAAACAAAGGGTTAATTCAAAGTCATTTCCATAAAGCTGCTATCACTGAATGTCAAATTGCATCATCAGAACAAACAGTAGCATTACATGAACAATTAAAATATGAAATTTTTATTAACCCAGGAAAAGAGTTTGCCAGATCCATTTTAGATTCCGCACAATTTATGGCACGAAAAGATAGCCTGGATGCCAATTATATTAAATTAATGAGTGCTCAATCTATTTCATTTGGTGAGTTAAGTGTGAATACGCAATTTTTAGAAAATGGTCATGCAGCACAAGGTGCCCTCCAACATCTTCAAGTGCAGGCTGATTTTGCACCACTCAATAAGGTTTTAGCGATAACATGGCAGCCGGAATTCCAAGCATTTACTGCGGCGGTATTAGAGCAGCGCCAATTGATAAAAGAAAATAAGAACTATAATTATCATCCAGTGGAAGCAGCAGTGCGGCATAAAATTAA
>Ga0207159_1013_pt1 | contig 49623 bp, 49 predicted proteins | sample Alteio_BWMinHeat_23_FD_153511 | JGI IMG/M metagenome (GOLD analysis project Ga0207159, IMG submission 153511) | Enriched cells from forest soil in Barre Woods Harvard Forest LTER site, Petersham, Massachusetts, United States -... | ecosystem: Environmental > Terrestrial > Soil > Temperate forest >... | reverse complement strand
AACAGGTACAGGTGAATTATTGGCCGGTAAAATATGGATACTTGATGCCCAAACATTGCAAAGCCATATTATTAAAACAGGCACCGTTACAAAAACGCATATATCAGCGTTGAAAACAACTGAAATTATTCCGGTTATTTCCGTGGCAGAGTTGAAAAAGAACATGGATGCAGAAACCTGTATGCTGGTTGATGTGCGCAACACAGAGGAAAGGCTGGCTTTTAACATAGGCGGTATACATATACCATTACAGGCAATTGAAACAGATACATCTTATATTGGCAATAACAAACCTGTCGTGTATTATTGTGCCTCAGGCAGGCGCAGTGCCGAGGCTGTAAAATTGATGAGCAGGAAATTTCCCGGGGCACAAATTTTTTCTTTGGAAGGAGGATTAAAGGCATGGATGGAACTTTGGTAATTATCCCCCGCTAACCGGTGGTATAACCGCTATCTCATCTTTTTCTTCAATAACATCTCCTGGTGATGCATACTCGTTATTAACTGCTATCATAAAGGATGCGAGTTTTTTTAAGCGGGGATATTGCACTTCAAGCAGGGTTTTTAAATCACCGGCGGTGGCTTTATTATCCAGTTGAATTTTTATAGGTGAAGCCCCAAATATTTCTTTTGCTATGCCAAATGCCAAAACAGTAACTGTCATATAACTTAAATTACCTCTGCCTTGTTATGGTATTTGATACAATAACAGGCATTATTTGAGATTTACGCCTCATTTCTTTTCATATCATTGATAACTTCACGTATCACGGTATCCGTTTTCTCCACGAGCGGCAAAATTAAGGACATATCCTCTTTTTTGGCTGCCAGGCTTTCCAAAAGCCTTATTTCATCATACAGGGATACAATGGAAAGATTATCAATAGACGGTTTCATGGCGTGGGCCACCTGCTTTATAACAAGGTAGTCCTCGCCCTTGATCCCGGTTTTCAATTTTTCCAGGTATGTCAGCATTTCTTCCACGAAAACCTTCTTTATTTCAGCAATAAATGCACCGTCACCACCGGTTAATTCTTCCAGGCTTGCAAGGCTGTATAATGCTTCCATACAAATATTTCTTTATTAAAAAGGGTACTTCTTTTAAAACTTCGTCTATTAAAGATAATGCTTGTTATAAATTAACAGACTTTTACTGGCATTACAACCGTCATTGCACCCGTACCCATGCACCGGCTGTATGATCAAACTGTTTAATGATGCGTGCCGGGTTACCTGCTGCCACGCTGTAATCAGGCACATTTTTGGTAACAACGGCTCCTGCTGCAATAACACAATGTTTACCTATGCTTACGCCGGAGGTGACTACAACATTTGCCGCGATCCACGAATCATCGCCTATAGTAATAAGTGACGTAGTTACGTTTTGCTGCACTATAGGTACCCGTATATCTTCATAAATATGGTTCAACCCGCTCATTACTATATTCTGTGCCATAATAACATTATCGCCAATATGCAGCGGCCCTATTAATACATTGCTCATGCCCACCAACGTATTTTTACCGATAAATACATCCCCAACGCCATTGTTAACAGTACTAAAATCTTCTATAACGGATTGCTCACCTAATTCAAACTTATTAAAGGGCAGCACGTCCATCCTAACCCTGCGGCGTATGCGTGCACCCTTACCCTTTTTATGAAAGAACATGTTAGCAAAATTTCTTACCCAAAAACGCGGCCTGTAATCACCCGGGGCAATAAGCATCCAATGCACAAGCTTCTTAAGGCGGGGGCTATTCTTTATGGTATCTGCAAAGGACATACATAGAATTTATTATACAAAACAAAGCAGTTATCGGTATAAAGGCAACGCTTCTTTACTTATAATTCACGAAATATATTACAATATTGCCATCACTTGGCCAAAGAATGAATATTTTTGTTATTTTAACGTGCCCAAAATAAAATCCATATATCAATGACCTCGCTGAAACCTGTTGGCGGTAATAAAAATAAGAATATCTTTAAGAAATTTAATATTCCAAATTCCAGTGTAATGATCTTTCGCTGCAGTATGTTATTTATTTTTATTATGGCATATAGTGCAAACGCTCAGTCCGACAGTTCAAATCGTCAGTCGCCGATGCCATCAATGCTGCCGGATGTATCATACCCGAATTTAGACAAGCTTATACAGGCTGCTAAAGATAATTATCCCCGTATAAAAACCTTTGAGCATCGCGTAGCCTCTGCAAAAGAGAATGTAAAAAAAGCCAAGACGGGCTGGTTCGATATTTTCACCTTCTCTTTCCTGTACAGTCCCAATAACAGCACTACCCTGGTTAATCCCAGTATTTTAAATGGCTACCAGGTGGGTGTATTTTTTAACATTGGCAGTATACTTCAAAAGCCAATACTTATAAAGCAGGCTAAGGAAGAACTGAATGTAAGCCAATACGAGCGGGATGAATATTACGTGAACCTTACCGCGTTGGTCACGGAGAGGTATTTTATCTACATTCAGCAGCTTGCCATTCTAAAAGTGAGGATCAATTCGGAACTGGATGCGGAAAGCAATATGCAGATGATAAAACACAAATACGAAAAAGGCGAGGGAACACTTGATGACTATAATAAATCGCTTGTCAACCTTTCTGACCGCACACAGTCAAAAATAGAATCAGAAGGGGCCTTGCTTGTTGCCAAGACAAGCCTTGAAGAATTAACAGGTAAAAAACTTGAAGAAATAAACTGATGGACTTTATTAAATTTATACAGCTTTTATATAAACGCAGGTTACTGCTTATTTGCATACCTGTAATTACTGTTATTATTACTTATTTCCTGGTAAGGTACCTGCCTGATCAATTTGTATCCACTTCACGCATTGCCACAGGTATTGTTGACCAGTCGGCACAAATATTAAATAAAGATGACCCACAGGAATCAAAGATAAGCCAGGAGTTTAGTAACCTTACCCAAATGATGATGCTTAAAAAGATACTTGATCAGGTATCTTATAAACTCATTATTCACGACCTTACCGAGAGTCCGTTTAAGCCGCAAAGCAAGCTATTGTCAACACTCAAACCTGATATTCGCAAGCGTTCACTGGAAGTATATAAAAAGCATTATCAGGAACGAACTGAATTATCCCTTTGGAATAAGGATGAGGACGGGCTGTACAGAGTGCTGCAGTCTATGCAATACGATGATGAATCACTTACAAAAAAATTGTCCATTTACCGGGTGAACAACAGTGATTTTATTGATGTGCAGGGCACTGCCGAAAAACCCGACCTGTCTGCCTTTATAGTAAATACCCTGTGCAGTGAATTTATAACCTATTATACTTCCATTGTAAAGGAAAACCAGCTTAAGGCCGTTACTTTTCTTGATAAGCTGCTTAAAGAAAAGTATGCAGCAATGAACCAGAAAATAAATGAGCTTAAAAACTACAAGATACAAAACCGTGTACTGAACCTTAATGAAATGGCAAAAAGCCTTTACGGGCAGCTTGCTGATTTTGAAACACGGCGGGAAATGGCGGAAAAAGACATAATAGGGTACACAGCAGCACTAAAAGATATTGACAACCGGTTTGACCCGTCAGACCGGAGATATATCGAAAGCGCCATGGTAAAAGTAAACGGCGATATAATTGCAACCAAGCAACAGCTGAACAGCTTAAGCGACGAATATGTTAAAAGTAACTTTGATGAATCTTACGCGCACAAGATAGACTCGTTAAGAAGCGTACTTAATGAAAGGATCATTCAGTCTTCTGATAAATATATTACCAGCCCGCTTTCTGCAAAGCAGGACCTGGTGACACAAAAGCTTTCAATGGAAATATCCCTTGAGCTTGCAAGGAACAGTGTAGGATCTATAAACAAAGAACTGGAACGGCTTAACCATAAATTTGATGGGCTTGTGCCGCATGAAGCGGTGATACAATCGTACGAAAATGCGATAGATGTGGCAAGCAGGGAATACCTGGAAATACTGGATAAATTCAACGAAACAAGCATGACCTCAAGTTTTTCTATACAGCTAAGGCAAATAGAAGAAGCTGTACCGGGCAATGTACTCCCTTCCAAAAAAATGTTATTGGTTATTCTTTCGGGTATGATAAGCTTTGTGTTTTGCATAGTGATATTGTTTGTAATGTTCTATCTTGACAAGTCCATTACAGAACCTAAGGAACTTGCTGCCCAAACGGATACATCGGTATTAGGTGCGTTAAACATGGTTAAAAGCCATGGAATTGATATGAAGGAAATGTGGCAGGCAGAAACAGCCAATAAAGACACCCTTCATTTTAGAAATGAGCTCAGGGCCATACGCTACGAAGTAGATCATGAGATGGGAAGTGAAGATAAGATACTAACCATCACCAGCCTTAATGAGGAAGAGGGTAAAACATTTCTTGCATTGAGTCTTGCCTATGCCTATGCAATGACAGACAAAAAGATACTACTTGCAGATGGCAATTTTAACCACCCCTCCATCACCTCGATAGTAAAACCAACACATTACCTGGAAGATTATTTAAACGGTAAGGATTTGGCCCCGGATGCAACTGTACATGCTATAAATATTCTTGGCAACAGGGGAGGAGGAACATCTTTAATGGAGATAGCAGGCAAAGCTGTTGTTGAAGAAAAATTACAGGAACTTAAAAAAAGGTTTGATATAATTATAATTGAAACAGCCGCTCTTACCGGGATGGATAAAGCAAAAGAATGGATACAGGTAACCGACAAAACACTGGCTGTGTTTGAGAAAGGAAGAACAATTACCGAAGCAAAAAGATCGAATGCAGCCTACTTAACGGGCCTTGGAAAGAAATTTGCAGGATGGGTATTAAATAAAACATAAACTGTTTTGTGCCCAAAAACGGTGAACTAAAGTATAAAAACAATGCATTTATTTCTGTTGATTATATGGCTTATTATACAAATACTGATAGGGTACAACCTGGTGCTTCCAATTGTATTATACCTCTTTTATGTCTTAAAAGGTAAAGAGAAAGCGCCTGCCGACATAACACTTGTAAATAACCGGGATTATGCCATTATTGTAACAGCTTATGAGCAAACGCACACACTGCCAGTAGTGATTGATTCCATCCTTGCGGTTAATTACAGTAATTACCTTATCTATATCGTCGCAGACAATTGCGACATATCCCAACTTCACTTTGAAGACCAGCGGGTAATAGTATTAAGGCCTGAAGAGGTATTGAAGAGCAATGTAAAGTCGCACTTCTATGCTATTAACCATTTCAGGCGGCCACATACACATCTTACCATTATAGACAGCGACAACCTTGTTGATGCAGCATACTTAGCGGAACTTAATAAATTTTTTGACCAGGGATTTTCTGCCGTACAGGGTGTGCGGAAACCAAAGAACCTCGACACAACCATAGCCTGCCTTGATGCAGCAAGGGATATCTATTATCATTTTTATGATGGCGAAGTGCTTTTTGCATTAGGTTCTTCCGCTGCGCTTGCAGGCTCGGGCATGGCATTTACCACAGAGTTATATAAGGAGTGCCTGGGCAACAGCGATATGTCGGGCGCAGGGTTTGATAAAGTGCTGCAATACGCTATCGTAAAAAGAAACTACCGCATAGCCTGCGCCCCAAACGCAGTAGTGTTTGATGAAAAAACATCACGCACCGATCAATTGGTGAACCAAAGGGCAAGATGGATAAACACCTGGTTTAAATATTCATGGTTTGGCCTGTCACTTATTGGTAAAGGCTTTACTGCACCAAGCGGTAACCAGTTGTTGTTTGGTGTTATGCTGGTAAGGCCACCGTTGTTCATTTTTCTTATCCTGTCAATGTTTTTTTTATTTATCAATATAATTATGCTTAGCTGGGGCGCAGTATGGTGGGCGGCTGCCTTCCTGCTGTTTGTGACAGGCTTTATGATAGCCCTTAAGAGCTCTGATACTGACAAAAGGATATTTGCTTCTTTAAAGGATATTCCGCGTTTTGTTGGCATACAGTTGCAATCCCTGTTAAAAGCAAGGCGGGCAAACCAGCGCTCAGTGGCTACCAGCCACTTTCATGCAGCGAATATTAAGGACGTTAAAACCGGTAAAGATGAGAACTGATCCTGTTTCCAAAGAAAGCCTCCTGAAGAAGAACGATCCTGTAAAGGTGCAGGCCATTGCCAGGAAGGTCGCTCTTGTTATAGCTTTCATCAGTGTATTCATTTTCTTTTTTAAGTTACTTTTCTTTTGATGGATAACATATACATTCCCATAGAGCCAACTAAAAGAGAAAGATCACTATCATTTGGCGCGGTGCTAAGGAGATGGTTTAGCCAGCAAAAGCTTGATAATCCTTTTGGCTATATTCTTTTTCTCATCACTTCTGTTTTATTCGCACTGGTAGTTTTTAAAATGGGCATAGCCGGCGGTGCACTTATAATAGTTGTGTCAATCGCCTTGCCAATGTTATATGCCATAGTAGCGTACCCAAAAGTTGGTATATGGGTATTGCTCGTTATGGCTTACACGCTATTTCTAATAATGAGCAGCGGCATTAATTTTCCGTTTGGTACTTTAATGGATGGCCTGCAGGTATTATTGTTCCTTGGTTTTTTTATAAAGCAAAGAAGCAAACCCAACTGGAAAGACCTGAAAGGCCCTGTGAGCACCATGATATTAATATGGATACTTTACAATCTTCTTGAAATTGCTAACCCTGCAGCGGAATCAAGGCTGGCATGGGTTTACACCATACGGTCGGTAGCCCTGGTAATGCTTACTTATTTTGTGTTTTTATATAATATACGTTCAAAAGCGTTTATTAAAGTGATCATAAAAACATGGATATGCCTTTCCATTTTTGCTGCACTTTGGGGATTAAAACAGGAATACATTGGTTTTTCCGCCGGTGAAGAAGCTTACCTGCATTCAGACCCCAATATCGCAGGCTTATTGTTTATTGACGGACATTGGCGCAAATTCTCTTTCCTGTCCGATCCCGTAGCTTTTTCTTACAATATGGTTGTAAGCAGTATATTATGCCTGGCATTGATGACAGGCCCTATTAAATTCTGGAAGAAAGTGGTACTCGGGTTTATCGTATTTATCCTGCTATGGGCCATGTTAACTTCAGGCACACGCGGCGCTTATGTACTGGTGCCTGTAACGCTTGTTTTATTTGCAGTGCTCAAGTATAACAGGCGGGTACTTCAGTTTGCCATCGCGGCTGGTGTATTGATATTGATGATCATATTTGTGCCGACTTCCAATCCAACATTATACCGTTTTCAATCGGCATTCAAGCCTTCTGATGATGCATCCTTTAATGTACGCAAGGCAAATCAAAAAAGGATACAGCCTTACATATTATCGCACCCCATGGGCGGCGGGTTAGGCGCCACGGGTGCATGGGGGCAACGGTTTGCGCCAAATTCATATCTTGCCAGTTTTCCGCCCGACAGCGGCTATGTGCGTGTGGCAGTTGAACTGGGTTGGATAGGGCTGTTTTTATTCTGCCTGCTGATGTTTATTGTATTACGAACGGGCATCAACAACTATTATGCTATTAAAGACCCGGAGCTTAAAACTTACTGCCTCGCAATGGTATTGATCGTATTTGCGTTTAATATAGGCAATTACCCGCAGGAGGCATTGGTGCAGTTCCCGTCAAATATATATTTCTACCTGGTTGTTGCATTGATAAGCATTACCTACCAGCTTGACAAACAAAAAACCGAACAACTGAATGGCAAACAGTGATATGATACAAAACAGGGATATTGTTATTGTAGGCCAGCAGCCATGGGATGTTGAGATTGGCAGCAACTGCAAAAATATTGCTGCTGAATTCAGCAGGCATAACAGGGTGTTATACGTAAACTCGCCCCTGGACAGGATAACGCGTTACCGCCGCAAGCATGAACCTGCAGTGCAGAAAAGGATCACTATTGTTAAAGGCAAACAGGCGGGGCTGGAACAAATAGCAAACAATTTATGGACTTATTATCCCGGCGAAATGATAGAATCTATCAACTGGATAAAAAGCGCCGCTCTGTTTAATATACTCAATAAACGCAACAACAAAATATTTGCACGCGATATACAAATAGCAATGCAGCAACTGGAATTTAAAAATATTATCCTGTTTAATGATGATGATATTTTCAGGTGCTTTTATTTAAAGGAACTTCTTAAACCAGCGGTAAGCATTTATTATTCCCGTGATTATTTGCTTACCGTTGATTACTGGAAACTGCATGGCACCACGCTTGAACCTTTGCTTATCGCAAAGAGCGATCTGTGCGTTGCCAACTCAACCTATCTTGCTGACTATTGCAGGCAATATAACCCGCGTTCATATTACGTAGGGCAGGGCTGCGACCTTGAAATATTTTCTAAAGAAAGTTATGCTGTGCCTGCTGATACGGCAACTATTTCAAAACCCATTATTGGCTATGTAGGCGCTTTACAATCGCTCCGGCTTGACCTTGAACTATTACAAAACATTGCCACTGCTAAACCTGGCTGGCAAATAGTGCTGGTTGGGCCTGAAGATGATATTTTTAAGGCAAGCAGCCTGCACACATTGCCTAACATACATTTTTTGGGCGGTAAACCGCCTGATACACTGCCTGCCTATATTAACGCGTTTGATGTGTGCCTTAACCCGCAGGTGATAAACGAGGTAACGCGTGGCAATTACCCACGCAAGATTGATGAATATCTTGCTATGGGCAAACCCGTGATAGCAACCGAAACAGCGTTCATGAAAACTGTTTTTAAAGACCATACCTACTTGTGCAATACTGCTGCAGAATATGTAGCCGCCATTGAAAAGGCATTGATGGAAAACTCACCCGCCCTTCAGCAAAAGAGAAAAGATTTTGCCGCATCTCATTCATGGGAAAATAATGTAAAGGAAATTTATAAGGCGGTAAATGGGCTGGAGTAAATTAAGCCGTTTGTTCAAGTTTTAATTTCGGTTTCAGCCAGCTTTTATCTGCAGGTATTATCCAGTTGTTCAATAATTCTTCCTTAGTAGCAACAAGATTATTAAAGTATAAAGTGGCAGGCGTAATAAAACCATTCTCTACAGAATATTTCAACTGGGGTAAAGGCAGCAACTGTATTTTTTCCTTTACATAAAATGCAAGCAGTTGCCGGTTAAACATATCCACCTTGCACATTTCTTCAATTTGCTTAATAAGCCTTACTGAGCTGTCGGTACTGCAGCCGCTTACACCTGTGGCGCTTTCGTCTGCCATTATAATAATAAACTGGCCAAAAAGCATGGTGGCAAAACCTTTAACAGGCACGCCATGGCTTTTCCAGCTGGCAGCAAAATTTTCCAAAAGCGGTTCAATATTCAAAGCCTCGGTTATGGTAAACAGCCGGCTGCTTTGATATATCCAAACCCTTGATGAAGGGTGAAAATCCGCGGGTATAAATTCAGCGTATTCTAAGTTCATACTGCAAAGGTAGGGCAGGAAGCGGAAATGCGCAAACAGGGGAGAGGGTATAGGCAGTGAGGCAGAAACGGAGGGCAGAGCGTGAGGACAGCGAAGCAAGGTTTTTAAAACTTGACTTCGCTTTTAGTTTTCTATAACAGCGACATCAGATTGGCATAGTTTTTTAAGCTCCGGCAGGAGCGAAATGTCAGTAGCCAATAAACATAAGCTGTTTTCTTGAGCCCCTTTAGGGGCGGCATAATGGAAGAACGAATTACCAGGAAGCAACAATACTTACAAGCATAAACCGACAGTGCAGGATGGCTGCAAACAGTATAAACACTTTCTTTATCCGCTTAAAACACCATATATGCCTTGCAGGATGCTTGTTTTATTATTGCTTGTTTTTACCATGGCGCCCCGCAGTTATGCACAAGTGCACGAAAAACCAAAGCGCATAGTTAATATAGTAAATTTTATAAGAGAGATCGAACCGCGCAGTGCTGAGATTACAAAAGAAGTGTTGTATCAAACGGTTGTTTCGCAAATAAACCTTTTCTCCAAATTCCATTTGCCCGCAACGTATTTATTACAGTACGATGCATTGATTGATCCTAAATACCAGCAGCTTTTAAAGGCCCGTGCAGATGCGGGCGACGAGATAGGCGGCTGGTGGGAAATCACACAGCCGCATGTGGAGGCCGCAGGGCTAAAATGGCGTGGGCGTTACCCGTGGGACTGGCATGCGAATGTTGGCTTTTCAACAGGGTATACGCCAAAGGAAAGGGAATTGCTGGTTGATGTATACATGAAGGAGTTTAAGGCTGTTTTTGGCAGGTACCCGGCTACTGTGGCTTCGTGGTTCATAGATGAGTATTCGCTGGCCTATATGTACGATAAATATCATATTGTAGCCTCAGCCAATTGTAAAGACCAGATCGGTACAGATGGATACACACTTTGGGGCGGCTACTGGAACCAGGCCTATTTCCCAAGCCGCCTTGATGCGTATATGCCTGCGCAAACAACACAGGGGCAGATAGGTGTGCCTGTTTTTCGTATGCTGGGCAGCGATCCTATTTACCAGTATGAGAGCGGACTGGGCAGCAACGGGCAGGGCGTTATAACACTTGAGCCTGTTTATGGACATGCAGGTGCAAGCAGCGACTGGGTAAAATGGTTTATGCAGTCGCTTGCAGATGAACCCTGTCTTGCTTTTGCTTATACGCAGGCAGGCCAGGAAAATTCGTTCACATGGGATGGCATGCAAAAAGGCCTGGAAATGCAGGCGCCTATTTTTGATTCGTTGCGAAGAGCGGGTAAAATAACCGTTGAAACGATGGAGGCATCCGGTAAATGGTTCAAGGAAAAATTTGCTGTTACCCCTGCAACTGCTGTAACTGCCATGAGCGACTACCGCAGCGAGGGCCATAAAACAGTTTGGTATAACAGCCGTTTTTTTCGCGCCAATGTTTCATGGGCGAATGATTCGCTCAATATCAGGGATATTCATTTGTTTGATGAAAAGGTGAGATCCGCATACCTTGATCAACGAGGCACCTCTACCCAATGTGTCTATGAAACATTGCCTTTTGTTGATGGCAATAAATGGAGCAAGGCAGGCAGCCTTGCCGGTTTAAGGCTTGTGGAGCTTTTGCCAAACGGCGTGACGAAAGAAATAAGCAGCGAGAACCCTGTTGTGAAGGAAGCAGAGGGCAACCAGTTACTCATTGCCTGGCAATTGCCAACAGGCGAAAAATTTACCATCCGATTTTTTGAGGACCGGTTTGAGGTGGCCTCCTCATCTATAGGCAAGCCTGTTAACTGGGCGCTTGAACTAACTACAGCACAAGGCATTCAAATACCTTTTACGGCTATCACGCCAAAACGAATAGATGCTTTGCAGGATGGCTTTGCCTACCATATAACCTGTCAACAGGGGTATTTTGAAAAACCAACAGCAAATGAACCCTATATATTAAGGATCATGCCTGCAAATGGGAAGGTGGTTATAAGCGGCAGAACGGAATAGAAGAAGGTCGTTAGGTCATTGGGAGAGAAGATGACAGTTGATAGATGACTGTTGACAGATGGCCGCAACGAGTGATAAAATCATTGGTCATTAAGAGAGAACTATATTCTTCGCGTACTTCGAATTTAAACCAGTATCGTCAGGAGGCGCATTCAGCCGGTTCGGTTCCGGCTTGCCGGAATTGATCCAATGGCGCAGCCATATTGGATCAAAGAAGCGGGTGCAGCGCCGGATGAGGATACGATGCCATGCGGCATTGAGCCCTTACGGATTTATAGCTGAAGCATGATAAAATAAACTTGCGGAGTGCTGATTGTGGATGCATCACAACTTCTGTTTTACTATGCTACAAAGCACCCTTTGCCGCCCTGTAATTTAACCCTGCCGTGGTGCCGCAGGTCACGTCAACAGTAACGCCGGTTATCATGCCGGCCATGTCAGACGAGAGGAATACGGCAGTATTGGCTATGTCAGCCATCAAGGGAAGTTTTTTCAGCATGGTATCTGCTTCCATTCCTTTTAAAACGGGCGCCATTGCTTCGGGCATGCTTTCAATCGCGTTCTTAAACACTGCTGAGTCCGGCGAGCCTCCGGAACGTATATTTACAACCCGAACACCATATAAGCCCAGCTCTGAAGCCAGGTTCCTTGAAAAATTTTCTATAGCGGCACATGCCGGTGAAAAGCCGCCCGTATAAGGATAGCCTATGCCGCCGGGCGTTGCAGTAAGTGATAAAATTACACCCGAGCCCTGTTTCATCATCACCTTGCCCGCAGCAATAGCAGTTATAAAGCGGGTATGCATCATATGGGTTATAGGAAGCATAAAATCATCCGCTGCTATTGTTATCAATGGGATATTTTGAACAACCTTGCAGGCAGTGGCGTTGAATGATATGTCTACTGAGCCAGAATGTTGTACCAACTTTTCCAGGTGGCTGCTGATCGCCTTTTCATCTAATGCATCCACTACATCCACCTCAGCACTGCCACCGGAGACAAGTATCTCATCTGCTACTTTTTGCACGGAGCCGATGTTACGCCCCGTTAAAAATACCTTTGCACCTGCGGCGGCAAATGCTTTGGCAAGCGCACCGCCCAATGAGCCGCCTCCGCCGTATATCACTGCTGTTTTGTTTTGAAGTATCATGCTATATGTAGTTTGAATGGTTTGATAGTTTGATTGTTCAAGCGTTCTGTGTATGGATGTTTGAGAAGTTTGAATGTTTGAATAGTTTGAATGTTCAAGCGTTTGGAAGTTTGAATGTTCAGAGATGCTAAACTATTCAAACATTCAAACTTCCTAAACTCCCCGCAAACCTACAATTAAGATATTATTTACAACAGGGCTTTTCGGGACAATTAACGGGAGATGATGAGACATATTTGGGGAGGTGATTTTATTTGCTCCGTTAAGCGCAAGATGTTAGCAACAGACCTCAAACACTCAAACTTCTCAAACACTCAAACTATTCAAACCATCAAACATTCTTCCCCCTAACTGTTTGCCTTATATGGCAAGCCTATCAAGTTATTTGGCTTCAGGTATAGCTGATCCTTTTCAAAGTCAAGTATCATGTTAAACCTCTTTAAAAGATCATTACCCAAAAAATTGATCTCAAAGCCTGTGGGGTTTTGGCTGCCAAGAACAAGTGTTGGAATATTTGTAAGCTTAAAACCATTGACCTTTAAAGCAGGCGCCAGCACTACCCTGGTCTCATATTTTACACCTCTTGGGTCCCTAAGCACCGATGACTTTATCAGCTTCATATCTTTGGGGAAGCCTTGTTTTGCAGCCCAGCTGCTGTCAATGATGGCCGCCTGGTCTGAGCCTGTATCAAATAAGAATTCGCCTTCGTATTTTTTGCCTGCTATCTCAAACGTACCTTTAGCGCAAACAAAGGAGCGGATGAAATCTATCGGCGCTCTTACATATCCCTTCAGGGCTTTGGGCAGCTTTGAATGAATGATCAGCAGGTTATGATCATAGTCTATCTCTATCTTCTTACCATCAAACAGTTCCCAGCCAAACCTCCCGTCCATATCATGTGAGGTTAATGTTGTTACCCCAGTCTGCGGGTCCTTCAGCACAAGGGTACCCATTTGCAAAGTGGATACCTTATTCATCTTATTATAATTGGGATTTGTTTTGCCTGCTAATGCATCGGGTTGGTTTGATAACAGTTGTGTCTTTTTTAATACCGCATCCTTCGTTAACCTAAGATCAAAAGAACCAACATCAAAATGCAGGTTCAGGGTATCTGTACTGTTAATAACGGCCTTCACATGAATGGCATTGAATGATGTGAGTGTAAATGGGATCGTATCATTCTTCACGATATCGTTCTTCAATATATTTTCCGGCGGTATCGCGCTGGCGATCTGGGTATAGCAACTGTCCTTGCCATTCAGCAATATGATGAAGTTGTATCTTGTCCCGGGTTTTACCTTTACTCTGATGGAATCAATGTCTGTATAGAAGGTTACCCATTTGCTTTTTCTCGACCTGTCTGCAGTATATATATCAGGCCTGGCCTTTGGTGAAAGGTTCCAGGCATCCTTATCTAAATAGCCGCCATCATTGATGGACACCTTTTTAGAGGTTGCTTTTATTACAGGCAATATAGATTGAGCGGACACTGATTGAATTAATAAAAATGCAATGAAAAGGTGGATATATCTCATCTGATCTTTTTATATCTTTTGATTTTTACATCGGCTTTAAAAATAGGCGTTTTGCACAATTAACTTACACATCATGTGGATGAGCGGATATAAAATATTTTGTTGCAGGCTTCCCTGTTTACGTAATAACCGTTTATCCATTCCGGGGTAACATGTAATTTCGTGGCTGCCTCTACATACACGTTTACCTGTAACTAACTATGATGCAAAAACAAACTGTCGTCTTACTTTCTTTATGCATGTTATCCGGATGCTTTTTATTTTCTATTGCCGCCACTGCACAAAGCCCGGAAATTTCTTTACGTGAATTTGCATCGGGGCAAATAAAAAAAGGCGTGCGTTCGATAGGTATGGGCGGCAACGGCGCCACCTGGGGCAATTATTCATTAGTATGGAGAGATTCGGGCACAGCCCTTATAGATGCCGGTGCAACCTCTTACACCAATCATAACTCTTTCAGTTTTACAGCGGCAGGCATTACCACGCCCGCCCTTTGGCATGGCCTCACCATTTATGCCATTGAGCTGTCGCAATATGCCGCAAATGTGGCTACGTCATTAAAGTCGCCGGGGCTTGGCAGCAGCCCTGTGCTTGTTCACGGCGACGGCAACAACCAGGCGCTTTTTATAAAGGCCGCAATGCCCTTATCTAACGGGTTTTCTGTGGGAGTGCTGCTTTCGTATGAACGGTCGCAATTCAGTGCCGTCTCAGATAACAGCGCGGCAGATGATGTTCGCTATCATACCAACTGGGTGCCCTCTGGTGGATTCGGAATTACCTGGCAGCCAAACAAGCGGATACTGGCTGGTTTCAGGGCATTGTTCAATAACGATATGGAATACAGGACTGATAACACAGGTACTTCAAAAGGCCTGAATGCAGTGCAGGAATACCGCCTCGGTGTTTCTGTTGGTTTGTGGGATGGGGCATTGGCTGACCTTGGCGGTAACCTGAGGGCAAAGAGCAATAAAATAAGCAAAACGAGCGCCACCATTACCGAACCAAACCTGGGTTTTGAGCAGGTGTTCTTACACAGGCATCTTGCCTTGCGTACCGGTGTGGATGAAACGTCGTACACCGCCGGCTTCAGCGTAAAATTTCAACCGGTGAGTGTTGATGTAGCCTATGTTAACAATATTGGCATAGCCCGTGTAGGTGATCTGTTTGGTACAGCCAGCAACTCCGTGATCGCTACGTTTGTATTTAATTATGGGGCTTTGAAAAAAAGGAAATAAGGGGATGGTCCGTGTTCCCCAAACGTTAATAGTAATTATGCCGTCTGATTACCGGCCACTAAATAACTTTAACTCTCAAACTCAAAAATGACAACCAGAATCTTGATTTTGCTAATCGTGATTTCTTTTCCCAGCTGTTTGACAATGGACACCAAATGTTGCGATTTCATTGATTCATATTCAATTCCCAATTCGCTATATGTTGAAAAATACCGCACGTTTTGTGCAGGTGTGTTTGGGGAGACAATAGATTGTTATCTCACAGATTCAACCAGTTTTCGGCAATTAATCGGCTCGTATGACGAGCATCAAAGTTTAAAGGTAAAACAAGATGGAAACAAAATGGAAGTGTACAATCTTGAATCTTCAAGTATTCCTGATACTTTGGAAAAAAGGACAATTTCAAAAGCAGAATTATTTGCAAAGCATTTTAGTGACTCAAGTTGCCTCACTGCCATTCCAATCTTTGGAAAAAACACGATTACATGCGACAGTGATTATTATCCGGCTTCATCATATAAGACTGATGACGGCTATTATATGACAGAAGTTCAATATAAATGTGGCAATGATTATTTGAATGCGGCCTATTATACCGACTCTTTAAAGTTTAGAGTTTTTATCGGCGTTTATAGTCCCGGCAGCTTTTCAAACAACTATTCAGTAAAGTTAAATAGTAATAATAATTTTGACTTTTTCAACATTGAGTATAAAAATAAGGTTGACACAATAAAACATGAAACGTATTTGTTGACAAAATTGAAGAAAAGAGGCATGGTAAAGGTATGCAGGTAGGGCTCCTATTAACAACTTGAACTATAGATAGAGTTTGGCTTTTATTAAAAGTCAGTAGTTGTAAATTACGGAATAATACAAGAAAATTTTATCCCCCAAAATCCCCGGGGCCGCCGCGTATTGGTTCGTAAACAAATGCATCCTTCTCTCCAAAACCTTGCAACTACCAAATAAAATGTTTATATTAGTGCAAACCAATTACTATGAACGCCCCAAAAACTTTCATGGCTATATGTTTTGGCCTGCTTGCTATGTATGGTAACACCCAAACCAATAAAGCTGTATTTTTAAACTTATCCGATATTCATTTTAACCCTTACTATGATCCTTCTTTAACAAAGAAATTAATGAGCAGCGATGCGTCTCAATGGCAAAGCATTTTTGAAACGTCGGCCATTAAAACATACAGCACATACGGCCAGGATTGTAATTATCCGCTGCTGATATCGCTGATTAAGAACATGCAGGCCCGTTTGGCAAAACCGGATTATATGATCATTACCGGTGATTTTCTCTGTCACAACTTCCAGTCACAATTCACTACCTGTTCGGGTATTTCGTACCAGGCCGATTCTGCACAGCAGTTCGCGCCCTGCCACAGCTTTATACAGAAAACCATGCAGTTTTTAGCAGGCCTGTTCACTACTTATTTCCCGCATGTGCCGGTGTATGCCGCGCTGGGCAACAATGACTCCTATTGCGGGGATTACCTTGTGCAACCGGACGGCGCTTTTCTTTCCATGTTGGCGGCTATCTGGAAGCCTTTGTTATATACAGACAGTACAATAAGCTTTGACACCTATTTCCCGCAGGACGGGTATTATTCCATTCAAAGCGCTGTTAATAAGAAACAGCGCATGATCATTCTAAATACGATATTATTTTCCACCAGCTTTAACGACCCCGGCTCCAGGCAGCCTTACTGCACACTTGAAAACGACGGAAAAGATAATGATGGGCCCGGCCTGCAGGAACTGGCGTGGTTAAAGAAAGAGCTTGATGCATGCAGGGCTGCAGGGCAGAAGGCCTGGATCATTCAGCACATACCGCCTGGCATGAATGTATTTAACACCATACCAACCAGCGATACTGCATGTCTGCAGGATTCGGCTTATTTCATGAAGCCGCTATTCAATGATGCTTATCTCACTGTTTTGCGGGAATATGCCGGTGTAATTGCCGGTGGAATGGCCGGGCATTATCATATGGATGATTTTCGTTTGGTGATGGACAGTACTGGCACTAAGGCGGTGTCCTACCTGCACGTGCTGCCTGCTGTAAGCCCGATATATGATAATAACCCCGGATATGAAACAGTGCATTACGACAGGGCTGCAGCTAAACTGCTGGACTATACTGTTTATTACACGGACGTAAGTGATACCGCAATTAAAAAGCCCTGGGCACAGGAATACAATTTTGCCACCACTTACAGGCAGCCGGTTATTACTGCGGCCTCTTTACTGGCAGCCCATCAACTGATAGGGAAAGACAGTGCCGTTGCCAATACTTATATGCGTTATTATCCCGTATCTTATAAGGTATCCTGGCAGCAGAATATGCCCTATTTCAGGTACTACTGGTGCGGCATGCAATACTTAACCGCAACCGGCTTCGCTGCCTGTGTATGCGGAAAAAAATAAAAAGGGCTGTTTTCAAAGATGAGATAACCGGGAGCGCCCATGTCCGGAGTTTACCGGCTTAAATTTAGAGTACGGGCCGGTGAAAACAAAGCCCGTAACCATCGGGATCAGTCAGGCTTACTGCTTTCCATCCATACCCTGTTATATAAGGCTCTTTAAGTGTCAGACCTTTTGATACAAGATAGCTGTACAAAGCATCCGGGTCAGGGCACCCGAAATAAAATGCTATATCCCTGTGCCCCTGCGTGCGGGCAGGGTCGGGCTGTGACGGTCGGTCCGGTTTTTCATAGGCTGTATTCATCATGAATTGATGGCCGTTCTGTTCCAGCAATACCCAGTCCACATCGTCCCCGGTACCGGAGCTCATCATCAGTTTAAAGCCAAGGATATCCCTGTAAAAATGCAGGGAAGCCGGCATATCAAACACCTCAATATAAGGGGCTATGCCCTGGATAACAGGTAATGGAATGGGAGCTGAGTCGTTCATATGGTCACTTTTTCGTGGTTCGTTTGTTTTAAATACACAGTTACAAACATCCTGCCTTGTTTTTATAAAAGTTATCTATAAAAACACCTCTAAATATTTCGGGAACTAAATTTATACAAAATGAAGAGAAACGGCATGCCGTTTATGGAATTTGTTCAGGTTGGTGTTAATGATCAAAAGATTGCTCTGCGGCGGGTACTCAATTTGTTATTGTTGAAACAACCCGAAACAGCTAAATTGTGAGAAAGACAACGAATGGCTTCAGGATTTATAATATTAGAAGATGGAAGATGCTGGGCGAGAAGATGGACATTCTTTGATGCTGTAATTGAGAAGATCTGTGAAAGAATTAGCGACGGGGACAATGAATTTAAAGTGTTTCTTGAATCTGCCCTCCCAAATGAAAATGATATTGAAATGGGTTGGGGATTTATTCGGGACACAGATAAAGAAACTGTTGTTAGAACGATTGATTTACGCGAGTTTGCGCCATTAAACCGAATATTATTTTGGAAGGCAGCACAAACCGCGTTGGCAGCATTATATCAAAATAAAAAAGATAAAAATAGTGAAGCCAATGAAACTTTAATATTTGGATTACAGTTGCTATTGAAAATGCATAAAAGGATTACTAAGGGTGAATCACCAAATACGCTTACGGACTGGAGAGAGGGGTATAGTGAACCTGAGACGGGAAATAAAAAAGGGCCTGGATGGGAGACAATATCTCTTAAATAAATATTTAAATTTACATTGTAAAAGGAAGTGGATATGGAAACTGCATCAAAAAAACAAACAAATAAAAAACTGTCAAAAGGTACGGTGAGCGATAAAGTAAGAGATTACAGTAATGATCCTTTTTTTGTTAAAAAGGGAAACGCTTCCGAGGCGTTTTTAAATAAACATGGATTTCCAAAGGAACTGCTTGAAAAAAAGTAAGCCAGGATCAACAATATTTTTTTGCTGAGCGGATGCTTCCATTGTTCCGGTTGATATTTAATTCTTTACAAACCAGGAACGCTCCTGCTAAGATTTTCGGATTTTAAATAAAGACCATTATCGATCCAATCACATCGCCTAACCCCTCAATGCCCTTCCCAAACATCTTTATCTCCACATCCATAACTCTGGCAGTTGTGTGACCAATGAAATCAAGCCTCATCGCCAATATTGAAATTGCCACGTCAATAAATCCACCTCAACCATCCCCTGTCATTCCTTCTCACCAACCAAAATTTTTCCTCCCCCCTTTAACAATGTTTAACTAAAAAACGGGCAACAGGTATTTAAACTTTACGTGCCGTATACCATCACAGGGTACAAACTAAACATACATGAAAAACACTATTCTTACACTGCTCGTTTGCGCTTTAAGTACCTGTTTTGCGAATGCACAAATTGCAAAAGGTGACCTGTTTTGGGGGGCTTCTGTTGGCAGCACCTCGTATTCATCCGCTACAAGTAATTTCAGTTACATTGATGGCAATGGCCGGTTAACAAACAGTAAAAACTATGGCCTGGTATTAAACCCTATGCTGGGCGTTTTTGTAACAGATCATTTAATTGTTGGGGGCCTTTTGGGGTTAAATTATTCCCATAACAACACAAACTCAAGTGCCACGGAAGGTGGTGTTTCCACTTCGGTAAGCACGACCAACAATTTTACCATCGATGCAGGGCCATTCCTGCGGTATTATTTCTTTGACAGGCTGCCTGCAAGAAACCTGCTTTACCTGCAGGGGCAGGGCACCATAGGTGCTGGCAGCGGCAACTCTTCCGGTTCCGGCTCTAACATCAACAGTACCTATACTTCTTCGGGAACGGTAAAAGGTATATTTACTTATACCGGCGGCGCCTCAATTGGCGTAACGCATTTTATTGGGAGAGATCATGGCCTGGGGCTGGATGTTTCACTTGGGTACCTGTATTCACATCTTAAAAGCACCAATGCTGATGATACCTACAGAACAATAACTTCCACCGGTAATAAAACCACTGCTGCAAGCAACTACGATCTTGCTACACACACAAATGGCGTAACCCTGAGTGTTGGATTTCATTGGTTTATCAATGCAAAAAATAAAGGCTGATAGCGGAGGAGTTTGTATCGCAGAGTTGACATAATTTTTTTCACAGAGGGGCACAGGGAAAGCTACATGAGGCTTATTAAGGCCAGCGGTTTCAGAAACCCTGGAGCCCACATTTCATGTGGCTAAAGCCAGGAAGATATAGCTTTTCTTATCCCCGCCATAAATGGCGGGGCAATTGATAACATGTTATACTCTTAGTGTACGGATCATGAATTGCCCCGTTCTTGAGGGCGGGGATAAAAAGGCAGTATTTTATTACGGGCTTTAGCCCAAAATGAAATGCGCCGAACCCCAATTAAATTTGAATAACAGAGTTGAGCAGAGTTGTTTTCACTGAGCTGCACAGAGAAAACTCTATGAAACTCTGTGCCCAAACTCCTTTTAACTCCTCTGTGATCCAGTCTTAAAAAAAAGGTGGGACACTTTTTAAAATAGCACTGGTATTTCCATTGAAAAATCGTAAATTGTATAGTATAAATCCTGCGAAATACGAATGAGTACGAATCTACGAATCGGGAGAAAGAGGATTGTTCTTTTTGCAGGAAAATGAAATTAAAAAGCTAATGAAAAACGTAATCCATCCATATGGCCGGACAGGGATTTTGTACAGTGAAACCTTCGCCGGTGTCCTTGTCTTCACGGACACTATCAGGCATCCGCACCAGGTTGGTTCGTGAGACACAACCCCTGGCAAAAAATAAAATAAAAAAACATCAATAAAACGTAAGATTCTGTGCCATTTGGCGGATTTTATGTCCGATTGGGATATACCCCCCGCCCTAAAGGGTGCTAAAAGAAACCACACGGGGAGGGATGGGGTGTTGAATCGGAAAATAAAAAATAAAAAACATGATGCGCCTGGATAATTCAGCAGGTGCGGCCTGGCGTATTACCTGCAGAAGGATGGATATTGCGAACATAGGCGTATAGCCTGGCTAATAAAGCAACATAAAAAAAATAATTCAGCATGTGCGGGTTGGCAGCAGGCCGCAATGAACACCCTGTAGGCAGGCAAAGTAAAGCCTGCTGGAAGCCGGTTACCTTGTTCTTTTATTTTTTTTTATTTCAGTTAATGCAATGCCTTTTTCGTCTGCTTCGGCTTTAAGGGAATGGATGCTGATGTTGAGTTCGAAACCGATAAGCAGTATAAATGAATTGACAAAGATGAGCATCATGATCATGAGCAGTGTACCAATTGAACCGTAGAATTTATTATAGTTGGAGAAATTTTGCGCCCAGACGGCAAACAGCCACGTAGTGATAACAATAAGGAACGTGGCGAATACAGCACCGGGCGAAAGCAGCCTCCAGCGTTTTTTTACGGATGGCGCATACTTATAAATAAACGCAACGGAATAAAGAAACAGCACGACGATGATGACCCAGCGCAGGTTTTGTATCCACACTTTTGTGTGAACATTTTTTATGTTGAGCCATTTTAATACGATAGGAAAAAGATGCCCTTGCCCAAGAGAAATGAGTGAGGTGCCGATAGTAATAAGTATGATGATGGTTATTAAAGCCAGTGCCCTTAGCCGTTTATGCAAAAAGCCTGAACGGTGTGGTGCTATAACGGAGCGGTCAAATGTTCTTATAATACCCATCATGGCATTGGAAGAATAAAATACAGCTAATAAAAATCCTACTGACAATAAACCTTTTTTGCGGGAGTTAAAAAAATCATCCAAAAACCCCATCACTAATTGTTGAGTTTGCTGGTTGGGCGTCAGGTCTCTTACAAAGCGTAAAAGCTCGCGGTAAATATCTTTTGAAATAGGCAGGTAGGGCACAAGTGTGAATAAGAAAATAGTTGCTGCAGGTATTGCCATTACAAAATTGAACGAAATGGTTGCAGCCCTTTCGCTCAGCCCCACTCTTTTTATTTGCCTGAAAAAGAACTTCCATACATCGTATAATGGTATACGCTGGAAACCCGGGATAATGATCTTTTTGCTTTTGCCCCGGATGAATGTAATGGGTTTCGAATTTACTATTATGCGTTCGAGCTTTGTCAAGTTGTTATGGGTTTTCGTTCTGCTTTTGTGTCAGCAAAGCATTAAGCGCATCCTGGTATTCTTTTGCATATTGCTGGTGCTCTGCAAAGGTGGTGCTAAAATGATGATAACCGCTGAAATCACTTTTGGCTACAAAAAAAAGATAACCCGTTTTAGGGGCATTAAGCACTGCATCAATAGTTACTTTGGTTGGTGTGCAAATTGGCCCCGGCGGCAACCCTTTGTTACGGTAAGTATTATAAGGCGAGTTAACGGAGAGATAAGCGTACAGAATTCTTTTTAATGAAAAATCCTTTAATGCAAATTTTATGGTGGGATCTGCTCCCAAAGCAATGTTTTTATTAAGCCGGTTTATGTACACACTGGCAATATTACCCTTTTCTTCATCCTTATTTGTTTCTTCTTCCACAATGGAAGCAAGAATGCAAACCTGGAGAGGGGAGAGACCCAAAGCTGCGGCCTTTTGCATGCGGTTGCCAGCAAGCCAAAAACTATCTTTAACTCCTTTAAAACGGCTCAATACAGAATCAAGCTTTGTTTCCCATTTAAACACATATGTTCCGGGTATGATGAGGGAAAGTAAGGTATTGGAATCAACGCCAAATTTCTGAAGTGAAGCGGGCGTATTAAAAAAAGAGATGGCGGAGAGAGAATCGGTAGAAAAGTTTTTCCCGATAAGCCGGGCAAGGCTTTCATTGGTTCGTATCCTGCCAATATTCAGCACTACAGGAGATTGCCTGTTCTTTTGGAATATCCGTATGATGCTTAACAGGTTCTGGCCGCTTTTAATTTCAAACCTGCCGGGCTTTATGCTTTGCCAAACGTTCATAGCACCTGCCATAAAAGAAAAAACAGATGGGTGGCTTAGTAAATGGGCAGTATCCAATTGTTGTAATACCTGGGCCTTTGCGTCCTTGCCTGGCATTACATAAATGTATTTTAACCTTGTGTTGAACTGCGTTGCAGGCGTTAAAAGTAGCCAGCCAAATATGGACGCAATAACAAACAAAAAGGCAAGTGTGTACAGTAACTTTTTCATCCGGGTGGTAAAATAATAAAAAACCCTGCTTTAATTTTAAAGCAGGGCAATATAAATAATGTTTTAACTTTTATGGTTTTTTACTTAGTCGGAAAACTACCAGTGTTTGGCGGAGTTGCCTGTGTTGGGGCAGGTGCGCTAACCGGTACACGGCTTTTATCAATCGGGGAGCTGCTTGATCCTTTAAAGAACATGGTAGATGTTATGCAAAGTATACCAACGATGGTTGCAAAAAGCCAGGTTCCTTTTTCAAGTACATCGGTAGTTTGCTTAACCCCCATAAACTGGTTGTTAAACCCGCCGATGCTTCCGGAAAGGCCACCGCCTTTAGGGTTTTGGATTAATACTATTAAGCCAAGAATAATACAGGCAAGGGAGATCAAGATAAAGAATATGACAGTCATTTTAAATTCCTTTTAATTGCTCAATTTTGGATGCAAAGTAAGCGGATTTGGACGGATCTAAAAAACTTAATTTTATGTACACCTGTATGGCTTTTTCGGTCATACCCTGTTTTTCAAAAATTTCCGCCATGGTTTCGGTTAAAACCTCTTTTGGCTCGTTGGAACTGGCAGCGCTGTCCTTTATCCTGTGTTCGGCCGCTTCGTCTATACCAAGGTCAATTGGCGTTGGGTTAATGCGTTTCATTTGCTTAAGCCAGTCGGTGAACTTTTTAACCTTTACTGACAGGTGGTCCTGCTTTTGCTGCTCAAGGCTTAACCTTATTCCCTGCGAAGCAAAATAGTCTACTGTATGAAAAGGTTCGGTTTCTATCGGGATTGGGGCTTCTGCTTCAATCGGCTTTTTAAAATCTTCTAACTGTTCTTTTAGAATAGCTGAAATTTTATCATTTGGCAACAGTGGAATAGCAGATTCCCTTTCTGCATCAGCATCCTCGAAAGAACCGTCCGTTTCATCGGGGTCTGTTTCTGATGAGAACTGCTCTTCGGGCAGTGGTTGTTGTAATTGTTCTTTGACATATTCTGTTTTAACCTCTTCCGGTACGGGTGGTTGCTCAACTATAACCGGTTCACCGGCAAGCATTTCGTTCAGTGCAGGCTGTTGCAATTGCTCTACCGGTAGTTCCGGTATGATTTCTTCCGGCACAGCTTCTTCAATTACAATCTCATCATAAGCAGGTGTTTCTTCGTGCACAGGTTGTTGCAATTGCTCTTGGGTAAGTTCCGGTACAATTTCTTCCGGCACAGGTTCTTTCATTACAACTGTATCATGAATTGGTGTTTCTTCCTCGACAGGCTCTTGTAATTGCTCCCCAGGTAGTTCCGTTATAATTTCTTCCGTTATGGGTTGCTCCATTACAACTGTATCATGAATTGGTGTTTCTTCCTGTACAGGTTGTTGTAATTGCTCTTCCGGGAGCTTCGGTTCCGCTTCTTCCGGTGTGATTTGCTCAACTAATTCTAAGGCAGGTTTATCTTCGTTAAGAGTTTGTTGCTCAAACTGGTCTTTTAAACCTTCATCTTCGCTTTCTACAGGAACGGGATCCTCCGTTATGGTTGTTTCCAGCAATAAAGCAAGCTCATCAACAGTATTAACAGCTATGTGTTTGGATGTGACTGGCTGTTCCTGTTCTATTGAGGCTTCTGCAGGCTCTTCCAGAACAATGGGTTCAGTAACCCCGATCTCTTTAAGCGCTTCCGTTTTTTGTTGGGTAACCGGTATTCCACCCTCCATCAGCTCATCTTCATTTAATTTAAAGTGAAACCAGAAAGAATTTGGGAAATGAAGAATGGCCTTTTGTGCAGCCATTTCAAAACCGGCGTGTTTCTCTTCCTTCATTTTTTTTGCGAGAAGGAATTTTGCCAGTCCAAAGGCCGGGTATTTATCTGTTATCTCAATCAATTCATCCATAGATACATTACCGGCAGTTTCTTTGCCCGTCAGATGCAGCAGGATGTTATTTTCCGTTGTTTTACTCATTGATAATGCGGCAGGTGAAAATACATACAATTACCATGCAGAAAAAATACGGTTAAACATTTCGTCAGTCAGATTGGTTATGATATCGGTCAACAACTGGTTTTCAGCCTGTGTAAGTGTTAGGCTGGCTGCAAAATCAAAATCGTGGCTTATATCGTATTCCTTCACTTCGTTCTTAAGTGTATTGTTGAATATAAGATGAACAGCCACAGTTAAGCGGTTAGTGGCTGCTGCCTGGCTGCTTATGGCAGAGGTGCTTACATTATAAGCGCTTACATACCCGCCAATGATGTAATCGGCATTGTCGCTGTTAACAAGGGACGCCTTTCTTATATAGCTGGATACTTTTTGCTTAAACTGGTCAGTTATCTTTGGGCTAAGCTGCGGGTTTATAATACTCGCATGATTTTCAATGTAATTTATCTTTATGGTTTTTACATTATCAGGAATACTCACATCCCTGAAGGTATATATACCGCAGGCAGTAAAACATACGCTAACTGCCACCAGCAACAAAAACATTACGGGCTTTTTGTTCGCAGTATTTAATATAAACTTCATATAAATGTTTTTATTCGTTAATGTCGTATTCCTTAAGCTTGCGGTATAAAGTTCTTTCACTTATGCCAAGATCGAGTGATGCATCTTTCCGTTTTCCTTTATGCTTTTTCAGGGCCTTTTCAATAAGTTCCTTTTCCTTATCCATGATGTTAAGTGATTCCTCCACTTCTTCATGATGGTGTATCTCATCATCATGATTGATTATTACAGACTGTCCTGAATTGATTGAAGGGGCAGGCTGAAGAATGTTGGACTGCATTACCGCAGGAACATCATACATTTGCTTCGGCTCGCCATTTACAGCATGATCGTTAAGCAACGATTCATGAGCAAAACGGGCAGCGGTGCCGGCCATAGAAGGGTTTTGCAAAATTTCCAGGAACATCTTCTTCAATTCCGTAACATCCTTTTTCATATCGAAAAAGAGCTTGTACAATATCTCCCTTTCATTGGCAAACTCTCCGCTTGTTTGCGGGGTGTTGCTTGCTAAAACAGGTAAGCGGTTCATTGCTTTTTCAGGCAAGAATTTCCTTAATTCATTACCAGTTATAATCGGCTGGGTACTTAACACAGAAATTTGCTCTGCAATGTTCTTCAATTCCCGCACATTGCCCGGCCACGAATAGTTAATTAACAGGTTTTTTGCTTCCTCATCCAGTTGCACTGCATTGGTCTTATACCGTTCCGCAAAGTCAATCACAAATTTGCGGAATAACAAGGGGATATCCTCTTTCCTGTCCCGCAACGAAGGAACACGTATCGGCACCGTGCTTAAACGGTAATACAGGTCCTGCCTGAACCTGCCATTAAGGGTAAATTCAAGTAACTCGCGGTTGGTGGCGGCAATTACACGTACATCTGTTTTTTGTACCTTGGAAGAGCCCACACGGATAAACTCACCGGCTTCCAGGACGCGCAGTAACCTTGCCTGTGTGCCAAGCGGCATTTCACCAATTTCATCCAGGAAAATGGTGCCTCCGTTCACGGTTTCAAAATAACCTTTGCGGCTGTCAACAGCGCCAGTAAATGAACCTTTTTCATGGCCGAACAGTTCTGAATCTATTGTGCCTTCGGGTATAGCGCCGCAGTTAACAGCGATAAATGAATTATGCTTACGGGATGATAATGCGTGAATGATCTGTGAGAAAACCTCCTTACCTACACCGCTTTCACCAACTATCAATACACTAAGATCCGTTGATGCAACCTGGACGGCTACATTTAGTGCATGGTTTAATGCCGGCGAATTTCCTATAATTCCAAAACGATTTTTAATTGACTGAATGTCCATCCTGCTCTAATTTTTTTAAGATATTTTCTACTTCTTCTTTTAACAATGGTAAATGCTTTTGAATAATTATCAGCATTCTTGTTGAATCTACTATATCATAATCATGAACTACAATATGCCTTGTTGCAATTATTTTCGAAATATTTGTTATTGGCAAAGTTCCGTCAAGATTATTTGCTTTGTAAAGCTCTTCTCCAACAATTGCAACACCCCGCTCTACTGCCCATTTATTAGCAAGCACGTTCAAATCGGTAATTGTAAACCTTGATGCGATCTGTTCTATTCCCTCAATTGCTTGTATTATATCAAGCAGGTATTTTTTCAAATCTTTCTGAGGCATAGATCAGTTGCTTTGTTTCTTCTACTTGTTTTTTAAAATATGTGTTCTTAAAATCCTGGTATGGTATAAGGTCAACTTTTCTGCAAAAAAGCCCTTCCAGTGTATCCTTAAAATCAAAAAAAACAGTAAAAGGATCATAAGGCGCATTTTTTATATCGTTAAAGTTGAAACCTGTATAGTCGAATTCATATAACAGATCTATGTCGCTTTTTTCTGTGAAATCACCATTTACAATTGAGCCAAAGGCATACAACAACTTGATATGGTGCTGGCTGCACAATTCTGCAATTCTTTTTCTGTTATGTTCAATTAATGGATTCATTTGTTATCTTTTTTCCCGGTTTACAATCTCTCCCAATAATGTTGCCTGTGTGCAATCATTTACTTTAACCAAAACATAATCGCCTTTGTTTAAATTATAATGTTCTTTTGCGAAAACGATAACCTTGTTTTGGGTATTCCTTCCCATCCAGTCATCACTGCTTCTTTTGCTTTCGCCTTCAATAAGTACTTTAAATGTTTTGCCAATATCACGTTTGTTACTCTCTTTTGAAAGGCTGCCCTGCAGCTCGACTATTTCCTGCAGCCGTCTTTTTTTTACTTCAAGCGGTACATCATCAGTGTACCTCTTTGCAGCCAGTGTTCCCGGCCTTTCACTGTAAAAGAACATATAGCTGAAATCGTAACCACTGTACTGCATTACAGCCAATGTATCACGGTGGTCTTCCTCTGTTTCTGTGCAAAACCCTGAAATTATATCACTGCTTATGCCGCAACCTGGCATGATGCTTTTTATCTGGTCAACCTTCGCCATGTACCACTCGCGTGTGTAGGTGCGGTTCATTAACTGTAATATTCTTGAGCTGCCGCTTTGCACCGGCAGGTGAATATACTTGCAGATGTTCTCATACCTGGCCATTACATGCAGCACATCCTCCGTTATATCTTTGGGGTGCGATGTGCTGAAACGTACCCTTAATTGGGGGCTAACTTTGGCCACCATTTCAAGAAGGTGTGCAAAAGTTACTGCATCCCGTGCGCCCGCGTCGTTTCTAAGCTCCCCTTTGGAGGTTGGAGGCACCCAATAATAGCTGTCAACATTTTGGCCTAATAATGTTACTTCCTTAAACCCATTTTTATAAAGCTCCTGCGCTTCTGTTATGATGGAATATGCATCTCTGCTGCGCTCTCTGCCACGCGTAAAGGGGACTACACAAAAACTGCACATATTATTGCAGCCCCGCATAATGGAAATAAAAGCAGTTACACCATTACTGTCCAAACGAACCGGTGATATATCAGAATATGTTTCATCCCTGCTTAATAAAACATTTACGCCTTTTTGCCCGGTGCCTGCTTCGGCCACAAGGCCTGGCAAACTGCGGTAGGCGTCTGGCCCCACCACCATATCAACCAGTTTTTCTTCATCTAATAATTTGGCTTTTAGGCGTTCTGCCATGCAGCCCAATACACCTATAAGCATGCCCGGCCTTGCTTCTTTTACTTTTTTAAATTCCGTTAGCCGTTTGCGTATCGTTTGTTCCGCCTTCTCCCGGATGGAGCAGGTATTTAAAAGAACAAGGTCCGCTTCCTGGAAATTACGCGTCGCGCCAAAACCTTCTTTATGTAAAATAGAGGCAACAATTTCACTGTCGCTGAAGTTCATCTGGCATCCATAGCTCTCTATATAAAATTTTTTGTGGTACACATTAATATCCTCCCCAAAAGGTGCATAAGCCTCACCTTGCCTGCTTTCGTTGTGCACTTTAGGTATAGTTTCCAGCAATTCCATCCGGTATAAAAAATTTAGGCTGCAAAAATAGTCAAAAAATGTGTAGTGCCAGTTTGTCAGATTTGCCTGGCAATTCTTTTTTTAAAGCGCGTACGTTTTTTGTAAGGATAATTTACTAAAATCGATTCACAATTGAGCAGACTTATATGCTTACACAAACTAAAAAGTGGCCGGATACGGATTATAAATTATTGGCAGCATCTTAAAGCGAATAGCCAATTTAACAGTTTTTTCTGCCTGGCAAAGTTATATTTGCGCATCAATGATTTATTAGCCAGGCACATGAAGAAAGTAATATTGTCCCTCATATTATTTATTTCGCTAATCAATATTTGTTTTTCACAGAATGACATACCGGTAAGAACGTTACCCACTGAGGTTTTCAGAACTATTGCCAAACCTGTAGATACTACGAAATGGAGATGGAAGAGAGGGGGCATCGCCAATTTTAACATGGCACAGGGAACCCAAAAAAACTGGGCTGCCGGCGGAGATAATTTTTCCATTGCATTGACCAGCTATGTTAATTATTATATTTTTTACAAGTACAAAAAACAAACCTGGGATAATAATCTTGATTTTAACATTGGGTATATTGATGCTTCTACCATAGGTGCCCGGAAAAATGATGACCGTCTTGATTTTCTTTCAAAATATGGCTTCAGTATAGATACAGTAAAGAAACTATATCTTTCATCGCTCTTTAATTTTCGTACACAATTTTTTGACGGGTTTAATTATAATAATGGGCCGCCGGGTATATTCTCATCCACTTTTCTTTCCCCCGCATATGTATTGTTATCCGTCGGGTTTGACTATAAACCTACCAAAGACCTTTCCATATTTTTATCGGCTATTACCAATAGAACAACATTTGTTGTAAATGAAACACTGGCCAAAGAGGCGGCATATGGTGTGGATACAGGGAGACATGTGTTTAACCAATTTGGTGCTTTTGCCTCTATCAATTATATACATAGTTTTGGTAAGAATATTACCTACAAAGGACGAATGGACCTGTTTAGCAATTATGCCCAGAACCCGCAGAACATTGATTTTTATATGACCAATTTCCTTAATTTCAAAATAACCAAATACTTTTCCGCTACTTACAACCTTAATTTAATATATGATGATAATGTAAGGCAGTTTGGGCCCAACGGCACAAGCCCCGGCCTGCAGGTACAGAGCCAGATAGGGCTGGGTTTTTCACTCCCGTTTACGGTAGTTAAGCATACATGATGTTTACTTAGTTATTAGTTTACCCTGCGCAAAAAACATTTCTTCAATATTCAGGGGTTCATTGTAATTGCTGTACCTTATCCATGCGGGCGTAATTTTAAAATGTACAATGCCTGACCATGTTTCTGCGCGTTCTTTTCCATCATCAAACACAGCAAAATATATTTCCTTGTATTTAACTGCATCCGGACCGGTTAATTCCACCGCTTCGCCTTCATATTGTAACGTTGTTTCATTATCCCACCCAATCACAAATGCAACATGGTTATTTTGTAAAATGTTCAGGTATTTGCGGGAGGTTTTAAGGGTATCAAAAATAATTTCAAGGCTTTCAGAAATGGCGATACCTACTATAGCCGCCTCGGGTCTGTTCTCCGGGGAAACAGTTGCAATAACCGCCAAATTATGCTGGCTTATAAAATCATATAAAAACTCCTTTGTCATCAGGTTTCTGTCAGGCCGTGAATATTTATAAGGCTAAACAAGATTTTATACAAACTGTTCTATTTGGGGGATAATGCCAATACTTTTCGTTCAAACAGGCTGAATTGAGCATCAAGTTGTGATATGATCTTTGCTTTTAGCAACTCATCTTTAATAAAGCTATATGTTATGCTGTTGTAAACAAATTGCTTTATATCTGCATAGCTGATGTCTTTATATCGGGAAGCGAGCAATACATATTGCTCAGTTAAGTTGGTTCTGAGCACACCTGCATCATCGGTGCTTATAATAATGGGTACATTAAACCTTTTGTACAGCATTATGGGGTGCCTGTCGTCTCTTACCTTTAAAATAAACTCATTGCTAAGCAGGTTTATTTCTATGGCAATTTTATTCTTTGCCATATAATCCAGCAGTTCGTAAGGGTTGCTTTCATAAGGCAGGTCAACACCATGGCCTATCCTGTCGGCGCCTGCCGTATAAACTGCTGCATTAATGTGCCAGGTAAGTTCTTCGGGTTTAACCATGCCTAATGCAAGTTCGCCTGCATGAAGGGAGTATTTAACCTTACTAAACTGCGTTTTGCTGTGGCAGTACCTGAACATTTGCATATGCAGCCAGTAATCGTTCATGGAAATGTCATTGTTTTCCGGGGCTACAATGTTTACTCCCACAACCAGGTTGCTGGTGTCTGCAGCTACTGATTCAAAAGCAAGCAGCATCTTTTTGAAAACATTGGTTGGTTTGTCAATCCTGCTAAAGGCAAACAGGTACTTCATGGTAAAATCTGTATCATCTATGGCATTTTTTTTCTGTAAGCCGGATATGTATTTGTCATTAGCAAGGGCTGCTGGTCTTATGCCGGCGATGATGGCATTAAAAATTGTATCCACTATCCGGAAGGTTAAAGCAGTATCTCTTTTGCCTTGCGCATGTTCAAGGGAATTGTCTAAAAACGGTGTGGGCATCTTTATATTATCTTCGCCCTTAACGCCAATCATGGTTTCAATATAGTTTACATGCTCTGCTATTGCGCGTTTCTTTAGTTCAATCAACCCCGTATCTACCGTATTTTTACTGGCTATATCAAAAAGAGGGAAGGTTTCAAAAAAAAGTTTGTCTGAAGGATAGCTGATATAATTATAATCCTTAACAGACCATTTTTGAATAAGTCCTGCTATATAACCAGGCAACGATCCGGTTTTTGCCAATTCTGAAAACCGTACCCATTCCTTTTCTACGGGTGGTTTTTGTGATACTTTTAAAGTGGTTGTATTAATAAAATAGTCCTTGCTCACAACATAGTCAATATAGGTTTCAGCATATATTGAACCTGCAAGATGGTTATGCAGGTCACCGCCTTTTGGCATTTGAGAGAAAAAGGCAGTAAGTTCAGCACTGTTATTTCTTATCTTTTCAAAATAACTGTTTATATCCTGGGCACTTGATGGCGAAGCGCATAGAAGAAGCAGTATTGCTATAAACTGCACAACTCTGCTGTATTGCCTTATTGAGGGCGGTGTTTTTATATTCCTTCCTGTGTTGATATTTAGTTGCATTGGGTATATTGATAATACCCAAAAATATAAACATGCTGATAAGCAACTTAAAATAATTTTTTGTGCATACATATTTATTTTACCACTTTCACTATATACAGCAAAAGAGGAGCAACAAGAAAGGAGAATTTTTTTGTTGGCTTCAGCCCCATCTTCTTAAATTCTTGTGCATATTCAGTGATATGCCTAAAGTCGGATATAAGTGCAGTACCACCGGGTTTTAGTACCCGTACAATTTCCTGGCAGGCCTTAGCCCGTCCTTCCTTAGAAGGAATATTATGAATGCAGAGGTTGGAAAGTACATAATCAAAATAATTATCTTCAATAGGTATGTTTTGGGCATCAGCATTTAGTACCTGCACCTTATCTTTTACATCTTCAAGTATTACGTTGGCCATTACAGCCCTGTAGCTATTATTGCTCAAATCTTCTTTATTCCAAATATCTATTCCAAAACTTTTTCCGGTAATTAAGCGTTTTGCGGCACCAATCATAAGCAGACCACGGCCGGTACCAATATCCAGCACGGTTTCATTGCCCTTCCATATAAGCATATTAAGCATCCGGTTACGGTGGCGGAATTTTTCTACTTTTACGTACATCGCTGCGAGAACAAGAATGATGATACCGGTTGGTACCAGGGAGAAGATAATATTGCCGGCAGCTTTTGCAGGGCTATTATTTAAATTATGGAGAATAAAGGCAATTACTAAAGCACCTGTAACACATAATAATATTACAACACCTGTTCGCGGGGCATCTATGCCATATTCGGCTTTTGATCTTCGGCTGTGGCGCATATTGTAAAATTATGCCACTGAAATTAGATAAAATTCAGCAGGCCTTTTTTATTAATACACAAGCGGTTTAAATAACCGTTAATATTCTGCGTTTAAAATTATTGTACCAATCGTGGTATGCTTTTTAGGGTGTGTTTCAGTTGAATTAATAACTATTCAAACTTAACTTATGAACTACATCAAAACAAAGAAGACTTCTTCAGGAGAAGAAGTAAAACTTTACTACGAAGACCTGGGTGACGGCCAGCCGGTAGTGTTTATTCATGGCTGGCCGCTAAGCCAGGAAATGTGGGAGTACCAGGTTACGGAACTGGTATCCCGGGGGCTGCGTTGTATTACTTATGACCGCCGTGGTTTTGGTAAATCTTCAAGGCCAATAGGCGGCTATGATTATGATACGCTTGCCGGTGACCTGAAAGCGGTGCTTGATGAACTTGACCTCGATAATGTTATACTGGTTGGTTTTTCCATGGGCGGGGGAGAAGCAGTGCGCTACATAAGCCGCTATGGCAGCGAAAGGGTCGCTAAATTGGTACTTATCGGTTCTGTTACGCCCTATTTATTAAAAACTACAGGAAATGAGAATGCTGTTGACATAACGGTATTTGAAGAAATGCTGGCTAACATCAAAAAAGACCGCATTGGTTTTCTAGACAACTTTGGAAAAGATTTTTTTGGGGTAAATATGCTGAATCATCCTTTGAGCACGCCGCTTTTGGAATATTACCGCATGCTGGCTTCATTTGCTTCACCCATCGCTACGCAGGAATGTGCAAAAGCTTTCGCGCAAACTGATTTTAGGGAGGATGTGGTTTCAGTAAAGGTGCCAACCCTTATTATTCATGGAGACGCTGATAAAATAGTACCTATGGAAGTAAGCAGTAACAGAACGGCGCAATTAATAACTGATAATCATTATATTGTATATGACGATGCTCCGCATGGCCTTTTTTACACTCATAAAGACCAACTTAACAGGGACCTTTGGAGTTTTATAAATGATGAAATACTTGTTGAAGAAATACATGCACCGGATAGCGTGGTATTGCCTTCCAATTATCCTATTTAATGGGAATAAATTATTTATCTGAAGGGCTGTTTTTAACACAGCCCTTTTTTATTTCTACCATTCCTTAGATGCACAGCCTTCATACCTGTGAACCCGAAATATGCGAACTGTAGAACTTGTTAGCCTCTTTTTGCCTTCAACTAAACTGAAAACTTTATCTTGCAGCCTTCATAAAGGGTAATAATATGAAACATCTGCCCATTGATCAGCAGTTATTTATAGAGAACCGGAAGAGGTTTGTAAAAGAAATGGCGCCTGGCAGCATAGCTATTTTTAACAGCAATGACGAAGTGCCCAGTAATGGCGATGCTTTGTACCGTTTTCAGCAAAACAGTGACCTGTACTGGCTTTGCGGTATTGAACAGGAAGATACCATGGTTATATTCTTTCCGGATTGCCCTGATGCTCAATACAGGGAAGTACTTGTATTGGTAAGGCCTGTTGAATTAAAAGAAAAATGGGATGGTAAAAGGCTCAGGGCTAATGAAGCCACTGCTATATGCGGCATTAAAACAGTAGTTTGGCTGGACAGCTTAGATTCACTTTTGCAAACATGGATACATCTTGCTGACACCGTCTATCTTAATACGAATGAGAACGACCGTAAGGCCACCACTATACTAACCCGTGACTACCGTTATGCACAACAGTTTAAAGAAAGTTACCCTTTGCACAAATATGAACGCAGTGCCAAGATCATGAAAAGGCTGCGGGCTATTAAAACAAAGTACGAAATAGAAGTAGTGCAAAAGGCGATTGATATTACTGAAAAAGCCTTCCGCCGCCTGTTACAGTTTATAAAACCGGGCGTGATGGAGTATGAAATTGAGGCTGAACTGGTACATGAATTTTTACGAAACCGGGCAAGAGGAGAAGCGTATGGAAGCATTATAGCCAGCGGTGACAGGGCGCGGACACTGCATTATATTTTCAATAATGAAGAGTGCAAAGATGGCGAACTTATATTGATGGATTTTGGCGCTAACTATGGCGGGTACGCAGCTGACCTTACCAGAACAGTGCCTGTTAACGGTAAATTTACCAAACGCCAGGAAGAAGTATATAATGCCTGCCTGCACCTGCATGACTATGGAAAGGGGTTGTTAAAACCCGGCATAAGTATTACTGATTATACTGAAAAGGTAGGGGAGGAAGCTACCAAACAATTTATAAAGATCGGCCTGCTGAAAAAGGAAGATGTAAAGAACGAGGACAAAACAAACCGTGCTTACCGTAAGTATTTATACCATGGCATATCCCATCATTTAGGCCTTGACGTACATGACCTGGGAACAAGGGTTGAACCTATACAGGCAGGTATGTTGTTTACCGTGGAGCCTGGTATTTATATTGAAGAAGAAAAAATGGGCGTACGCATTGAGAACAATGTTTGGATAACCAGGAACGGCAATGACGACCTGATGAAAAATATTCCGTTAAAAGCTGATGAGATAGAAGCATTGATGAAAAATACAAAGTAAAACGAAACCACTAATTATAACAAATTGCAGAAATTACACTAATTAGTTAATATTAAATATGCAGACGCGATGCGGAGTAATTTTAATTCGTTTATTTCGTTTCAATTGGCCAGGAAAAATTCGTGTTATTGTCTTTATAATTCGTGTCAAAAAAAATACCCCTTTAGGGGATAGGGGCTTATGAAACAAATTCCCAACATTTTTACTTTATTAAATCTTGTATTTGGTTGCATTGCCATCATGTATATTATGCAACCCGGCCTTGTACCGCAGTATATAGCAGGAAACGAAGGTTATACACCTTACCTGAACGAAGAAACAGGTGTTCAGTTCGTAAACATACCTGAACAAATACAGTTAGCCTGCCTTTTTATAGGGTTAGCGGCAGTTGTTGATTTTATTGACGGCTTTGTTGCAAGGTTATTTAAAGCTGCCTCTGAAATGGGCAAACAATTGGATTCATTGGCTGATGTAGTAAGTTTTGGGGTGGCCCCGGGTATGATCATTTTTCAGTTTCTCCGCCTATCTTATGCACAACAGCCGGATGGACTGGATACCGGTATAATATGGTTACTGCCCGCATTTATTATGCCCGCGGCAGGTGCTTACAGGCTGGCGAGGTTTAACATTGATACCCAACAAAGCTATGGGTTTAAAGGTGTACCCATTCCCGCCGCAGGGTTATTAATAGCCTCTTTCCCGATGATCGGCTATTTTGATACCACCTCATTTGTGCACCTGCTAATAAATAAATGGTTTTGGTACGCGGTAATCTTAATTGTAAGCTATTTAATGGTATCAACGCTGCCCATGATCGCCATGAAGTTCAGGAATCTTTCTATAAAAGACAACTGGCCTATATTTCTTTTAGTTATCATTGCCATCATTGCAGCAATAGTTTTAAAATGGCTGGCAGTTCCTGTTGTGTTCGTTGTATATGTTATTTTATCTTTGCTCATCAAACAAAAGCAGCATGACGTATAATATCCAGATCAAAGTAATGCCTTTAAAAGACCTGTTAGACCCGCAGGGTAAAGCCGTATTGGGTGGATTGAAGAATTTAGGATTAAAGGGAGTAGAGGATGTTCGTATTGGCAAACACATCACATTGCAGATTGATGCCGCTTCGGAAGAAGAAGCCAAACAACTCGCAGATGACGCAAGTAAAAAACTGCTTGCCAACCCCGTAATGGAGTTTTATTAAATTGAAGTGGTTAGCTAATTTGATAATTTGAGGATCTGGCAATTTGAAAATGAGGTGATCCGTTCAATTTTCAAACAACCCAATTTTCAAATAGGGCTGCTTTTTCAAATTTTCAAATTAACCTCATTTTCAAATTATGCTTTATCTCGTTCCCACACCGCTTGGCAATTTAAAAGATATCACACTGCGTGCTATTGAAATATTAGAGCAGGTGGACTTGATATTATGCGAGGATACACGTACCTCATCCAAACTGCTGAACCACTATAATATTCATAAACCTGCATCCCCTTACCACCAGCATAATGAGCATAAAATACTTACGCACCTTATTCACCAATTAGCAGCTGGTAAAACAATGGCATTAATTACGGATGCGGGTACACCCGGCATTTCAGACCCCGCTTTTTTACTGGTGCGCGAATGTGTAAAAAATGATATTAAAGTAGAGTGCCTGCCCGGTGCTACGGCTTTCGTTCCCGCTTTGGTCAACAGCGGCCTGCCCGTTAACCGGTTTATATTTGAAGGGTTTCTTCCGCTTAAAAAAGGCAGGCAAACCCTTTTTAAAAAACTTGTAGAAGAGGAGCGCACCATGGTGTTTTACGAAAGCCCAATGCGGCTTGTAAAAACCCTGGAAGAAATGATAGGTTACTTTGGCGCCGATAGAAATTGTTCAGTTAGCCGCGAACTGACCAAGATGTTTGAGGAAAACAAACGTGGCACTTTGCAGGAAGTTTGCAATCATTTTAAAGAAAAAAATGTTAAAGGAGAGATCGTGATCGTGGTGGAAGGTAACCCCCATTCATAGGGGGCTTATTTAATTCTTCATCATTTTCTTTTCTTCTAGGTTAAGGCCTATGTATGCTCCGTTATCCTATTTACGGCCTGGGATTATTTCATTCTGCTTTGGTCTTCAGCCTTTTAACGGAAGGTATCCATCTCTTCTGTTATTTCACACCTTTTTAGGGGATGGGGGCATGAAGTTTGCTAAGTGCATCGGTATAAACGGTTTATTTATGAAAAAAGGCTTTTTATTTATTACAATTTTATTTTTGTTAACAGGAAGTTTGTTTGCACAATTGCGGCCATTGCCTGCCGGGGTAACCGATGCATTCAGCAGCCGTTATCCGCATGCGCAAAATGTAACATGGAAGGATAAACTTCATTATTTTGAAGCAACATTTAACCTGAATGGCACGGAAATCAACGCCGATTTTTCGGCTAATGGGGAATGGGTATCAAGTGAAACGAAAACCAACTATGATAACCTGCCTGATGTTGTAAAAGACGGGTTTACTAAAAGCAAATATTCAGATTGGACAAAGGGTTCTGTTACTGAAATTCAACGGATGGGCAAGCCCGGTCAGTATAAGATATATGTTGAAAAAAGCTCACCCTTTCAAAAAAAGTATTTATATTTTGATGCAAACGGCAAATTAACAAGAGACGTTATTACCTTATAATCTATAAGTTATTATCTTGCAAACGTTGTTAGCCTGGGGCCTGCTGTTAACAGCATGTTTCAGGCTAATTATTTTGTATAATATAAACCTTTCAGAATGAAGAAAATTGCTGTTTGTATTTCTTTGATGATTCTATTATATACTTTACATGCACAGCCAGACAGGTGGCAGCAACGCATTAAATACCTGGTTAATGTTGATATGAATGTGGTAACCAACAGGTTTACAGGAAACGAAAAAATTGACTACTGGAACAATTCGCCTGATACTCTCGATCGTGTTTTTTTTCATTTATACTGGAATGCATTTCAGCCCAACAGTATGATGGATGTGCGCAGCAGGGAACTTGGCAAAACGGTTATTTCCTACAATAAAAAAAATGAACCCATTTACGACTGGGATTCACGGGTAAAAGACCGTATCCTGAATTTAAAACCTGAAGAAATTGGTTACGATAGTGTATTGTCTGTAAAGATAAATGGCGCTGACCAAAAGCTTATATGGCATGAAACCATTCTTGAAGTGAAACTGGATAAAGCCATTTTGCCTCATTCAAAAACCAGCATGGATGTAACTTTCAATTGCCAGGTGCCTTTACAGGTGCGCAGGAGCGGCAGGGACAACGCAGAAGGTATACGCTACAGCATGAGCCAGTGGTACCCTAAGATGGTTGAATATGATTACCAGGGCTGGAATCCAAACCCCTATATCGCACGCGAATTTTATGGTGTTTGGGGCGATTATGATGTAAATATAACGATTGATAAAAGCTACCTGGTAGCAGCTTCCGGAACACTGCAGAATGCAAATGAAGTGGGTTTTGGTTATGAACCAGACGGAGTAAAAGTGAAGCCTGCTGCGGGTAAAACACTCACATGGAAATTTGCAGGGCAGAACATACATGATTTTGTTTGGGCCGCAGACCCCACCTATACTATTTTGAAAAAGCAGTTGGCTAATGGCCCGTTGCTGTATATAGTGCATAAAAAAGTGGACTCGGTAGAAAGCAGGTGGAAAGTATTTAGCGATACAATGGCAATGGCATATCCTTTAATGGCTAAAACATTTGGCGCCTATCCCTATAAAAATTACTCGTTCATACAGGGTGGTGACGGCGGCATGGAATATCCTATGGCGACTTTAATTAAAAATGCGGGTATTATTACAGGTATTCATGAATGGATGCATAGCTGGTACCAGGGTATGATGGGCTCAAATGAAAGCCTGTACCCGTGGATGGATGAAGGCTTTGCTTCATATGCCGAACAGCGGACAACAGCCTTTGTTAGAAACGATACTGCTTTTGCTTACAGGGATTCATACCGCGGATATGTAAACCTTGTTAAAAGCGGTAAAGAGGAACCATTAAGCACCCATGCCGACCATTACAATACCAATTTTGCTTATAGTGCAGGAGCTTATGGAAAGGGCGCTGTTTTTCTTACCCAACTGGGTTATATAGTTGGCGACAAAGTATTGGATAAAATTCTGTTGGAATATTATAATACGTGGAGGTTTAAACACCCTAACCCCAATGACTTTATGCGTGTTGCCGAAAAAATAAGCGGTATGGAATTGCAGTGGTATAAAGAATACTGGATATATACAACCAAAACAATTGACTATGCAGTCGGAGATATAAATACGGTTGCCGGCAAAACCATGATAACATTAAAACGCCTTGGTTACATGCCTATGCCTGTAGATGTGTTGGTAACGTATAAGGACGGGTCGAAAGAAATGCATTATATACCTATGAACCTTATGTATGGGGCAAAGCCGGAGGAAGACACAACAAAACGGATCATACACCCAGAATGGAAATGGACTAACCCTGATTATCAACTGCCTGTTGATCATGCAATAACTGATATTAAAGAAATAGAGATAGATCCAAGTAAACGTTTGGCTGATATTAACAGGGTTAATAACAAGTTAACTGTACCTGATTAGGGTTAAGGGAAGTTAAACCGCTTAAAGGAAGCGATAGCTTATTTTTACCAAGATGAAAATATTATTAACTACCGGTTCCTTCCAGGATACACCCGGCAGGCATCATGAATTGTTATCAAGACAAGGCTATGATATTACCGCCAAAAAAGGGCCTTTGACGGAAGATGAGTTGCTGCCGGTTATAGCACAATACGATGCAATGTTATGCGGCGACGATGAAATAACTGCCGCAGTTTTACAAAAGGGCAAAGAAGGGGTATTAAAATACATTTCCAAATACGGTGTAGGGTATGATAAAATAGATGTAGTTAAAGCGAAAGAATTAAATATACCTGTAACATTTTGCCCGGGCGTAAACCAGGTATCTGTTGCGGAGCATGTGTTCGCACTGTTATTAACCTTTATGAAAAACATTCATCTTGAATATAATATAACAAAAACAGGGGGATGGGAAAAATACACAGGCCATGAAGTTGCAGGGAAAACCATTGGTATAATGGGTTTTGGCGCAATTGGAAAAGAAGTAGCTAAAAGAGCACATGCTTTCGGCATGAATGTAATTATTGCAACTTCCCATCCTGATGTTAAATATATAACTGAAAGCGGGTACGCAGTTGCCGAAAATTTTTCAAAATTGGCGGCACAGGCTGATGTTATAAGCTTGCACGTGCCGCTTACAAAACAAACGGAAGAACTGATAAATGAAGAACTGATAAGTAATGTTGTTAAAAAAGGGGTCATCATTATTAATACGGCCAGGGGGCGGCTGGTAAATGCCGCAGCAATTAAAAAAGGGATCGAACAAAATATTATTGCGGGGTATTTAACCGATGTGCTGGATATTGAACCTATGCCGGAAAATTATTTATTAAAAAACCTGCCCAATGTATTAATAACGCCCCATATTGGCTCCCGCACTTATGAAAGCGTTGAGAGGCAGGGATTAAGATCTGTTGAGAATTTGATAAACATGCTGTCAGGAAACCTTGCGGCATATAAGGATTATCTTATATGGACATAACACCAAATTTTCATCCATAAACAGGAGAAGGCAAGTTTCAAAGACTTAACCTTTCTATCAGTATAATTAAAATTATTTCAATACCTCCAGCGCTTTTTTTACAACAGGGTCAGTCTCGTTGCTCACCTCATAAAACCCTTCGTTACGATATATTTGCCTGGCCAGCAATGCCGGTAGCCGTTGAAGGATATTTGCCTTTACCCCTGGCGGTATGGAGGATATATCAATAGAATCTTTACGGGCATACGATAATAACTCCTGCCATTCATCTTCGCCCGGTTTAAAGGTTTTATAAATATCATCGGATGTTTTCAGCGTTTGCAGGTAAGCTTTGTGCTGCATATAATAATTATAAACAAAATTGCTGAGCGTACTCTTCATATACATCTGTATGAGCGCTTTGGATTGTGCAGTTGTATCAAAGGGAACAAATATATCCGGTGTAATACCACCCCCTCCATAAACTATATGACCGCCAGGTGTTCTAAAGGCCTGCCCTGCATGTTTGGCCGTGTCGCCATGAATTAGCTCGCCATCATTAAAGCGGTGCATCAATTCATCTTCATAGTCTTCCTTGCCTTTATTGTACGGTTTTTGAATATTGCGGCCCAAAGGAGTATAATATCTTGCTACGGTTAACCTCAAGGCTGAACCGCCGGATAAATTAAACTGCTGCTGGACCAGCCCTTTTCCAAAAGTCCTTCTTCCAATAATGGTTGCACGGTCCCAATCTTGTAAGGCGCCGCTTAATATTTCGCTCGCCGAAGCCGTAGATTCATTAACCAGTACTGTAAGTTTTCCTTTTTCAAAAACACCTTCTTTACTGCAGCGGTAATCAGTGCGCGGCGCCTTGCTTCCCAATGTATAAACAATCATTTTATCTTCATCCAAAAATTCATCTGCAATATTGGTAGCCTGGTCAACCAGGCCTCCGCCATTGTCCCGCAGATCAAGAATAAGTTTTTGCATACCCTTTTTTTGCAATTTTTCTATGGCTTCCATAAACTCAGGGTAGGTTGTTTCAGAGAATTTGTTAATGCGTATATAACCCGTTTGCGGTGCAATTATATAAGCAGCGTCAATTGATGGCAGGGGTATCATATCCCGCTCAATGGACAACTGTTTCAGTTGCCTGTCCCTTAAAACAGTAATGGAAACTTTAGAATTTACTGGCCCGCGCAAATATTTCCTTATTTCGTCCCCTTTAATATGCACTCCGGCAATAAGGGTGCTGTCGTTCACCTTTATAATTTTATCGCCAATTTGAACGCCTGCTTTGCTCGACGGGCCACCCGGAATAACACTTACTATATTTACGGTATCATTAAATACCTGGAATTCAACGCCAATACCCTGGAATTGCCCTTCAAGGTCTTCATTTACGTATTGCAGGTCTTTAGCAGGTATATAAACGGAGTGGGGATCTAAATGCGATAACACGTTATCAATCAAAGCATCATTAAGGCTGTCTGGTTTAATGTTGTCAACATATTTTGTTCTCACAAGGTCTATCACCTCTTCAACGGGGCTGTTATTATTGTTCCTGAGAAAAGCTGTAGCGCCAGAAGTGTTTACTCTTAAATTAAACCCTAAGTACATACCAATTACTATTACCAGCGCAAAAATAAATGGCAACCAAACCTGTAATTTTTTACTTCCCATAGAAAAAAGTTGCTTCTTTGTATCTTAAATAAACGTAATCCTCACCTGGCTGACATCCAAAAGAAAGAGATTTATTATCTTCTGCTTTGGAGAGTTCCTCCCTGCAAAGGCGGGTTGGATGGGGGTGAGGCATTAGGGCGCGAATATCTGCATTAAAATTGAATTGAAATTGTAATGATTTGTTGAAAGGCAAAATTTGTATATATGGACGTTAAATTGATTGCTGACAGCGGCGCTACAAAATGCGAATGGTGCTTGTTGCAGGGCGGTAAGCGGAAAAAGATATTAACCCAGGGTATCAGCCCTTATTTTTTACAGGGGCAGCAGATTGTAGGCTTACTGCAGAAGGAATTACTGCCACGGTTAAAAAATGCTGTGCCGGACGAAGTGCATTATTATGGAACCGGGCTGGGCAATGCATCTAATGTAAAAATGCTGAAGGCTGCTCTAAAAAAGGTTTTTCCTGGCGCAGCTATTGACGCAAATACAGACCTGCTTGGGGCAGCAAGGGCTTTGTGCTGTAATGAAAAAGGCGTTGCCTGTATTTTGGGCACGGGTTCCAACTCCTGCTATTACAATGGAAAAAAAATTATAAAGAACAGCCCCGGTTTGGGTTATGTTTTAGGGGACGAGGGAAGCGGCGCTTATTTAGGCAAAAAAGTGGTTCAGTATTATTTATACAATACTTTCGATGATGACCTTAGGGCACGTTTTGATGCGAAATACACTGCATCTGCACACGAGATACTTGAACATGTTTATAAAGAACCGCAACCCAACCGTTACCTTGCATCCTTTACCAATTTTTTGGCGGAGAACAGGGGGCATTTTATGATAGAGAACATTATTGAGGATGGCCTTAATGATTTTTTCTACTATCACCTGTATAAATACCGCGAAAGCTGGCTTTATCCCATACATTTTACAGGCAGCGTTGCCTATGGGTTTAGAGATGTACTGCAAGAATTGTGTAATACTTACGAACTGGAATTGGGCAGGGTATTAAAACAACCGATGGATGGGTTGATAGAATATCATAGTAAGAAGTGAGAGGCGTAAGGCGTAAGGCGTAAGGCGTAAGGCGTAAGGCGTAAAAAGATTTTGCACCACAAGGTAACCTTTTTCCTCACATTGTTTGTCGCTTCACTTTTGACGGGGCAGCGTTTTTGAAGACCTAAGAACTTAAATATGGCTGAATTTATTAAGGTAACAGAGCAACCATCACACTACAGGCATTTGGAAAAGATGCCGGTAAGAGATATAATGGCGGGTATAAATAACGAAGATAAAACGGTGGCCTTTGCCGTTGAAAAGGCGCTGCCACAAATAGAGAAACTTATTGAAGCGATAAGTGATAAGATGCTGGCAGGCGGCAGGTTGTTCTATATCGGTGCAGGCACAAGCGGCAGGCTGGGCATTTTGGATGCCAGTGAATGCCCGCCTACTTATGGAGTGCCATATGGTTTGGTGCAAGGTGTTATTGCAGGCGGCGATATGGCCATTACACGAGCTGTAGAAAAGTCGGAAGACGATACTGAGCAGGGGTGGATCGACCTGCTGGCTTATAATATCAGCAGCACCGACTTTGTAACAGGCATTGCATCAAGCGGCACAACGCCTTATGTAATAGGAGCTTTGGGGCAATGCAGGTTAAACGGCATTAGCACAGGCTGCATTGCCTGTAACATAGGCAGCCCCCTGGCCGCCGCTACGGATTATCCCGTTGAAGTTGAGGTTGGGCCGGAATTTATAACAGGCAGCACGCGGATGAAAAGCGGAACAGCCCAAAAGATGATATTGAACATGATATCTACCACGGTTATGATACAATTAGGCAGGGTAGAAGATAACCGGATGGTAAACATGCAGTTAACCAATGACAAACTGGTTGACAGGGGCACCCGGATGGTAATGGAAAAACTGGGGCTGGATGACTACGAAAAAGCCAAGAGCCTGTTGTTACAACATGGCAGTGTGAAAAAGGCTGTGGACAGCGCCCGGTAAGCGCTATACCGGCCTCGCTTGATGCCTTTGTATGCACTCCGAGGCCAGAGTTGGCTGAGCAGCGGAAACTCTGCTCCAGTGAGTGACACAACGAAGATGAGCAATGATATACAGTTGATAACAAGTATTAAAAACAATAAGTGGAAAGAAAAGAATTTAAAAAGAGCCCGCTTTACCAGTCTAAGAAAAACATTATCGCTGGCCGCAACCCTGTGATAGAAGCTCTTAGGGCAGGGCAGTTGATAGATAAGGTACTGCTGTTTACAAATGCCACAGGCGAAGGCATTTTTGAGATACGCAATCTTGCTAAAGAAAAGAATGTGCCTGTACAACATGTGCCGAACGAGAAGCTGAACAGCCTTACCAATGTACAGCACCAGGGAGTGGTTGCCTTTAAGTCATCGGTGGTATACCAGGATCTGCAGCAGGTTGTAGACTGGGTGAATGAAAAAGGGGAGACCCCCTTGTTTGTTATGCTTGACGGTGTAACCGACGTACGCAATATAGGGGGAATAGCCCGCAGCGCTGTTTGCTGTGGTGCACAGGCCATTATCATTCCGGATAAAGGGGTTGGCGCTTTGAATGAAGAAGCAGTAAAAAGCAGCGCAGGTGCACTGGAACTAATACAGGTTTGCAGGGTAAACAGTTTGCTGAAAGCAATAGATACCTTACACCTGAATGGAATAAAAGTATTCACCAGTGAAGCGCAGGCACCAAAGAAGCTATTTGAACTGAGTTTTACCGAACCTTGCTGTATAATAATGGGTGACGAGGGCAAAGGCATACAAACCTATATGAACAAAGCTGCGGATGATCATTTCAGCATTCCGATGAAAGGCGCTTTTGATTCGTTTAATGTATCAGTTGCAACAGGTATCATTCTATACGAGGCTATGAAACAAAGAATCATTTCTTAATAGCTTCATCAAACCTTATCCTGTAAGCCAGTGATATTTTAAAGTAGCAATTATCATTTACATTCAAATCATTTAAATAAACGCTCTTTTGGCCGCTTCTTACCTTTCTGAATAAGGAGTGCCCCACTTCGGCATTTAAAACAAAATTCTTTGAAACATACACATCGCCAAAAAGCCCTAACTGGTTATCATCTACCCTAAAATATTTATTATTTATTTCCCTGTACGAGTTTGTAACAGCATGAAAAGTAACGCCATAATAAAAGAAAGTGTTTAGTTTATGCTCGTAGGCAAGGCTGCCCGGTAATACACCAAACAATTTGTTTTTTACATTTATCCTCCAGTCAATGCCTGCTAATGGTATAAAGAAATTACCAAAAAATTCGCTATTATAATATAACCCAAACTTATAAGCAAGGGCAGGTGTTTTTTGATAAGTAGCCAATATTGCCCCGCCAATTTGCCCTATGCCGCTATTGTTAATATCGCTGTAGTTTATTTTGGGGATTACGGAGTACAAAACTTTCCATTGGCCGCTGTATGAATAGATATAACTGGCCGGTACAGCAATGGAGAAATAATTGCCCGGCACGCCTGTGTTGCTGCCAGGCGACATTTTCCATTGTTCAAAAAAAGGGCTGAGTATTACAATATTGCTGTTATGTTTTGATTGAAAAGGAATGTTGGTATTTACATTATAATATTGAAGGCTGCATTTTTGTTTATCCCTGTTTATCAATCCTGCATCCGGGCTGTTCATATACCGTGCATTTACCAGGTCAATATAAGGCTGTGCGTTTGCGGCCCCGGCCATCTGAAAGGCGGCCAAACAGAATATAAATATTTTCATGGTGTATTTTATTTATGTATGCTATAAGATAATCGCATTAATACTTTCCGCCGTCATTTTCTCAGCAGCGTCAGCTATTAATGTGCATGTTGCTTTGTTTGTTCTGTCATTAGTCCACCCTGGTGAATTGAAAATAAAATTCATACGGTCACCCGTAGTTTTTGCTTTTCTCAGATCTTTCACGATGTTATTCCATTCGTGGAATGCTATCACGAACGGGTTTGATGATCCAACATTTTTTGTAAGCCCGTACACCGGCTTATGCGTTTCATTAAGATAGGTGCCAAACATGCGGTCCCAAATTATTAAGGTACCCCCATGGTTTTTATCTAAATAGTCTGCATCGCTTCCATGGTGCACCCGGTGGTGGGATGGTGTGTTAAAGACAGCCTCAAACCAGGCAGGCAATTTTTTTATTTTTTCTGTATGCAGCCAAAACTGGTATACAGCGTTAATTGACTTAATGGTAATGACCATTACAGGTGATAAGCCAATTAAAGGCATCCATGACCAGAATAAAAAATTACCTGTAACAATGCTCGTCCATGGCATACGGAGGGCTGATGATAACGTAAATATTTGAGGCGAATGGTGCACTGCGTGCGATGCCCATAAGAATCTTACCTGGTGGCTGCACCGGTGAAACCCGTAATAAGAAATATCATCTGCAAAAAAGCAAATAATCCAGGCCCACCATGCCGTTGAAGAAATGGTAAGTATGCGGAACTGGTAAAGCCAGCTAAAAAATAAAAAGATAAAACCCTTGCAGAAAGTTGCAATAGCTATTGCAACAATGCCTATTGTTATACTGTTAAACATTTCATTTTTATCTTTATTAAACCGGTGTTCCCAAATCATTTCTATGCTTTCGGCAATTACCAGTACGGCAAGGCCGGGCATAGCACCGTAAAAGTCACTAAAGTCTATTTTCATAAACAGGATTTAATCGTAAAGGAATAGATCGCTTATTTTGAAGGTTAAGAAGGGGGAAAGGCGTTTACTTTAATACCTTTTGCCAATAACCCGGGCCTGCTTTTTTGCAGAAATGCGGTTAAAATTTAAAGCCTATGGATACATTAAGATCACCGTTAAATGCATTTACTTTAGTGGACGGGAATGTTGATTTATACCCGTTTTCATCTGTAACGGAAACTGCATCTATTATATGGGGCACAAAAAACATTGCATCACACCTCAGAGCCATAAAAAACACCTTGTGATTAATAAACCGCCAGAATGCAGTGGTGGAGATGCCTGGCTGAATAGAAGATGTGCTGGATGCATCGGGCGTAAACCGGCTTAGTTTATACAATGCCAGGGCGGGGCCGGCGCCAATACCCGCATCGTGCCTTTTGGTGATAAAAATATAATCTGCGGAAAACGCATAGATGTTGTTTTCAAAAGTTAAACTGTTTCCGCTTATATAAAAAATGTTTGGCGATGTGCTTTCGGGGTCCTCACTAAAACCGCTCACCCTGCTGTTATGTATCATGCCCATGCTAAATTCAACGCTGCTGTTACCAGTCAATTCCCGCCCGTAACGCAGCCAGTATTTTGTTTTTGAATTTATAGTAATGGGGTAGCTTGTGGATGTACTAAAAAGATCAGCGCCAAACAAATTATAATCAGCATTTACCAGGTCACCAAAACCACAGGCAGTCATTTGGGTACCTATTTTGCCGGCGGGCCCGCCAAAAAAGCTGCCTGTTTCAATACTTATATAATTTTTTTGCGCTGTTGCAGCAATTTGTATAAGTAAGCTTGCTGCCAGTAACACAGTTGTTGTAATGCAATTGATCTTTTTTATGCTGGCAATGCCGGCGCGGTTAATAACAAATACTTTTTTCATAATAGCAGGTTTTAATGGTTTTTTACTCTGTTTACCATTCAAACCTACTTTCATAAAAAGCCGTTTCATAATTGGTTGGCGGGCTCAGGCCGCCGGTTTACAGCAGTATTTGCTTATCTAAAGGTGAAATGAGTGGTTCAGGGGTGTTTTTTACGATTTTTGCGGTTATATTTATATGCCGGTGCAAAAAATGCAATTGTTTTATACCCCCTTTGGTAAAAATTACTAAAATCAAACCCTTTGTAAAATGGAAAGTAACGAGCTTCAGCAAACATTCTTTACCTACATAAAGTCAAAGATACCTGCCCATATTTCTTTAGTGGATGAGGTGGCAGCCATTCTTGGTATAAGTAACGACAGTGCATACAGGCGGATAAGGGGCGAGAAAATAATTTCGCTTGAAGAGATAAGCAAGATGGCTGGTCATTTTAAACTCTCGCTCGATCAAATACTTAATTTAAAACTTTCTGATGCCACCGTTTTTTCAGGCCACTTTGTGAGGCCCGAAACATTCGATTTTAATATGTACCTGCAAAAGATGTTATCTGATTTTATGTTCTTAAACAGCTTTCGCAACAGGCACCACACTTATTTTTGCAAGGATATCGTAGCATACTATTATTTCGCTTATCCGGCACTCGCAGCTTTTAAGAATTTTGCCTGGATGAAAACACTTCTCCAGTTTCCTGCTTTAATAAACAGGCCTTTTCATACCGAAATATTTGAAAAATCACAACTTG
>Ga0207159_1012_pt1 | contig 50574 bp, 42 predicted proteins | sample Alteio_BWMinHeat_23_FD_153511 | JGI IMG/M metagenome (GOLD analysis project Ga0207159, IMG submission 153511) | Enriched cells from forest soil in Barre Woods Harvard Forest LTER site, Petersham, Massachusetts, United States -... | ecosystem: Environmental > Terrestrial > Soil > Temperate forest >... | reverse complement strand
GTAATACTCCCGTTCGAGAAAGAATATTATAAGAATAAATGGGATTGGGACGTAGAATATGTGGGCCACCCATTGGTAAAGGTGATCGAAGAGCAAAAGGCAAAACCGTTAAGGGAAAAATTATCGGGTAAACAGATCATTGCCTTACTGCCAGGCAGCCGCAAACAGGAAATATTAAAAAAGCTGCCCATCATGCTTGAGGTAAGTAAATTATTTCCACAATACCAGTTTATTGTAGCCCAGGCGCCGGGGCAGGAAGATAGTTTTTATAAAACTATGCTGCAGCCTTTCAGCAACGTTTCCTCAGTAAACAATCAAACATATAATTTATTAAAACAATCTACGGCCGCACTTGTAACAAGCGGTACGGCTACCCTGGAAACGGCTTTATTTGATGTGCCTGAGGTGGTTTGTTATAAAGGCAGCAATATCAGTTATCAAATAGCCAAACGCCTGATCAAGGTAAAATATATATCGCTTGTAAATCTCATCATGAATAAGCTTGTGGTGAAAGAATTAATTCAAAATGAGCTTACGGTTAAAAACCTGTCGGGTGAGTTATCTGAATTGCTGGCCAATGCCGGGCGCAAAAGCCAGCTGGAACAAGATTACCAGGCGCTTAAAAATATTTTATCGGCCCGGGGGGACGCGTCTGCACGAGCAGCAAAAAGTATTTATGATTTTGTTAACATGTGAAAAATAACAGCCTGCGTCAAACCGCTTACGGGTTTTTACCGTTTCTAATATTGTTATTCTTTAAATAAACAAATCATGAAAAAGTTAGTTTGCTTTTTAGTATTGTTCTCCGCTGTTACAGCTTCCTTTGCCCAGCAAAAATTTGCCGTTACCAAGACTGACGAAGAATGGCAAAAAAATTCTTACTCCTGAACAATTTGAAGTAACCCGTAAGGCAGGCACAGAAAGGCCATTTACGGGCGCTTTGTTAAATGTTCACGATAAAGGCACATTTGTTTGCGTTTGCTGCGGGCAGCCCTTGTTCAGCAGTTCAACAAAATTTGACAGCCATACCGGGTGGCCAAGTTTTTATCAATCCATAAGCAAAAAAAATGTTGGGGAAAGAACAGATAACAGTCTTGGCATGGAACGTACAGAAGTATTTTGTACCCGTTGCGGCGCACATTTAGGCCATGTATTTAATGACGGCCCCCAGCCAACCGGCTTACGGTACTGCATGAACTCCGCCGCAATGAAGTTTATAAAAGAGTAATTAGTGACGGTGAAATAAGGGAAGAATAAACATCCTTATAATAATGATTATAAGCGCGGTAAGGAACATAAGTAACGAAATACGGTTCATGCCGTGCATATACTTAAGGTATGTATTTCGTGGCTGGTTAGGATCTCTTTTCTTAATGTAGAGATATTCTGCTATTTGCCTCCAAAAGCCCATAAATAATCAATTTCAGGCTATAAAGGTAGCAAGTCATTGGCATAAAGTTATTGGTTGAGGCTTTATTTGGACTTTGGGATTTAAAATTTTGGGATTTTATTTTGGAGCACCCCTCTTGGAATTTGCTTTAGCTTTGTTACAGAACCACTAAAAGCTTATGGCCCCAAAAACGGCAATTGCAATTATTTTGTTACTCCTGTTGTTTTCAATGGCCAGGGCGCAATTTGATGTTTCTAAAATTGATATTGTACGCGATAAATGGGGTGTGCCCCATATTTTTGGCAATACAGATGCCGATGTGGCCTACGGGCTTGCCTATGCGCATGCCGAAGATGATTTTGAAACCATTCAAACCTCGTTTTTGGCAGGTAAAGCAATGTTGGGCAGGCTAAAGGGAAAGGATGGTGCAGCAATCGATTACGTAGTACACCTGCTGCGGATACCCGAGCTGGTGAATGCAAAATATGAAACGGATATATCACCAGCCTATAAAAAAGTGCTGGAAGGATACTGCGCAGGTTTTAACGCTTATGCAAAAACTCATTCCAAAGAAGTATTGGTCAAGCAGTTATTGCCTCTCACCCCGAAGGATATGCTTTGCTTTTCTGTTTTGCAGCTATGCATATCGTCCGGCGCTGATGATGCCTTAAAATCAATTTACGGAGGCTCTGTCGCAGTTTTGAACAATATGAAACCAGCTGGCTCAAACGCATTTGCATTTAATTCAAATATTACTGCTGACGGGCAGGTTTATCTGGCTATTAATTCCCACCAGCCCCTTGAAGGGCCCGTTAGCTGGTACGAAGCCCATTTGTGCAGTAACGAGGGCTGGAATATTATCGGCGCCCTGTTTCCCGGCTCGCCATCTATCCTTCATGGCTGTAACCAGTACCTTGGCTGGGCGCACACAGTAAACAATCCTGATAAGCTTGATATTTATCAACTTGAAGTAAACCCCAAAAATAAACTGGAATATAAATTTGACGGCAAATGGGAAAGGTTTGAGGTTACAAAAGTGCATCTTAATGTTTTGGTGGCGGGCATAACTACAATTGGAGTGAACAAAGATGCATACTGGTGCAAATATGGCCCTGTTGCCATCACAAAAAAAGGTGTATTCGCTATACGCACCGCCGCACTGTTCGATATAAAAGGGCTGGAAGAATGGTATTTACTGAATAAGGCAAAAAGCTTTACAGAATTTAAAAACATTCTTCAAATGGAGGCAATTCCCGGTTATAACCTGGTTTATGCCGACAGGTATGATACTATTTATTATTTAAGCAACGCGAAAATACCCATACGCGATAAATCCTTTAGCTGGAAAACCACCTTACCGGGCAACACTTCAAGAACCCTGTGGAACGAAATGCATCCGATAAGCGATCTTCCCCAGGTATTGCAACCAGCCTGCGGTTACGTGTTTAACACTAACAACACTCCTTTTCATGCCACAGGAGGTATAGATAATTTTCCATTGCAGGGGTATGATGAAACAATGGGTTATGAAAAATATGACAATAACAGGAGCCTTCGTTTTGAAGAACTGGTAAAGCAATACAATAAACTTAGTTATGCGGATATGAAACGCATTAAATACGACCTTCAATTACCCGCAAAACTTTCTTACAGTGTTAATACAGATACGCTTTTTTTGATCCCGGCCAAACAGCATCCTGAAATTTCGGATGTGATACAGCTTTTACAGGAATGGAACAAAAAGGGGGATGTTAATAATACCGGTGCTACATTATTTGATATTATTTATTACTATGTAGTGAATGAATTGCAAAATGGCAAATCATATACAACTGTCAGCACTGCCAAGGCAGTTGAGTTATTCAGGTATGCACGCACTTATTTGCTGGAACATTTTAAAAAAATAAATGTTTCTTTAGGCGATTACCAAAAATTAGTACGCGGTAATAAAATACTGCCCCTGCAGGGGATACCCGATGTAATAGCCGCTATCTATGCAACCCCTTACAAAAATGGCCTGGTAAGAGGCTCACAGGGCGAAAGTTATATAGAGTTGGTAAGGTTTACAAAAGATGGCCCTCAAATAGAAAGCGTGAATTGTTACGGCGCATCCAACCGGCCTAATAGCCCGCATTACTCAGACCAGGCAGAGCTGTTCATAAAGCAAAGCACCAAGCCTATGACTTTTGATAAAGCGGAAATATATAAAAATGCTGAACGCATCTATCATCCAAATTAGTATCCGCATCCTGTCTCACCCCATCATTTTATATTGACTATCTTCATATAAATTGCATTTTAAAAGAACCTTTTGGGACTACAGGAAAAAATATACAACAATAGCCCGGTGTTCATACAGAACCTGCTTGTATCGGCTTATGGTTACAAATGGATGAACCGCCGTTTTGGGGGTATCTTTAAACAGGAATATATAAAAGCGAAGGTGCGGGAAAATTTTACTGCTGAACAGTGGATGAATTATCAAAATGAACACTTGCAGCAGATACTTTTACATGCTATTGAAACTGTTCCTTATTATAAAGATTCCTTTGGAAAAAATGGGTTCAACAGCGATTCAGTAAAAAGACTGTCAGTCGATACCATCTCGCAATTACCGGTACTATCCAAAGAGGATCTTCGCAAATATGGAGCAACTGCTTTACTCTCGGCCAAGCGTGAAAAAGGGGGTTCTTTTTTTGCAAGCAGCGGCAGCACAGGCACACCTACACAGATCATGTATTCGCACGCGATGCACCAAAGATGGTTTGGAATATATGAACTAAGGGTACGAAACTGGGCGGGCGTAAGCAGTTTTGTACCGCGCGGCATGATTGGCGGCCGGAGGGTTTTACCGGGAGCTGACGCAAAACCGCCGTTTTACCGATATAATTTTTTTGAAAAGCAGGTGTACTTTTCAGCTTATCACATAAACCCCGCCACTGTGAAAAATTACCTGCATGGAATGAAACATTATAATGTACAGTATATGACAGGCTATGCTATGAGCAATTTTTTCCTGGCAAGGTTTTTACAAGACTTAAAGATTGATGCACCACAATTAAAATGCGTAATAACATCAAGTGAGAAACTTACACAGGATATGCGGGATACGTTCAAAGAGGTGTATGGCTGCAAAACATTCGACGGATGGGGAAGTGTTGAGGCCTGCGGGTTGATAACAGAATGCGAACATGGCAGTATGCATATAAGCCCTGACGCAGGCATTATTGAAGTGCTTGATGACAATATGCAGACAGTTCCTCCGGGTAATGAAGGGAGTGTGTATTGCACTGGCCTGCTGAATTTTGATCAGCCACTGATACGTTATAAAATTGGGGACCGCATAATTCTTGCAGGTAATAAGTGTACCTGTGGGAGAGAAATGCCTGTGATTCAGGAAATTGCAGGGCGCATTGAAGATGTTGTGATTGGCAGGGACGGCAGGCAAATGGTAAGGTTTCACAGTATATTCAATGGTTTGTATTCCATTAAAAGATCACAAGTGATACAAGAGACAAAAGATGATATTATTGTAAAGATCGTTGCCGATGATAAATTGACTAAAGACGACATATTGCTTATAAAGCAAAGGATCGTAGGCCAGTTGGGTGAAATGAATATTAACGTTGAGGAAGTGGAAAATATACCCTTAACAAAAAACGGTAAATTCCAGGCAATTGTTTCAAAATTAAAGAGCAGCAAATGAACTGACACTTTAACACCCAATGAAGAAAAGAATAGTTTATATAGACAATTTTTTATCAGAACACGGCTCTACACCAACTACCGGTGTTACACTCACACAATTGTTCATTAATGAAGGCTATAAAGTGGTACGGGCGGGTACCCAAAAAAATAAGGCCGCGCGTTTATTTGAAATGCTTGGCGCAATTCTTAAAAATAAAGATGCAGTTATATTAATTGCCACTTACAGCACAAATGCATTTTTTTTTGCCTGGGCAGGCGCTCAATTATGCCGGTTAATTCGAGTACAATATATTCCATGTCTTCACGGCGGCAATCTTCCTGAACGTGTAAAAAAAAGCCCTGTATTGTGTGCACAGATATTTGCACATAGTTTTACTAATGTTGTTGTATCGGGCTATTTGCAGGATTGTATCAGCAAAAAAAACTGGCCATCAACACTCATACCCAATAGCATTGATATAAGCGCATATCCTTTTTTGTTGCGCTCATCGGCAAGGCCGCGATTATTGTGGGTACGCTCCTTTCATAAGATCTATAACCCCTGCCTGGCTATAAAAATAATACATGAATTAAGTAAAAAATATAATGATGTGTCGCTGACCATGGTTGGCCCCGATAAAGATGGAAGCCTGGATGAATGCAAAAAACTGGCCCGGCAATTAAAGGTTGATCATCTTATTACTTTTACCGGCCGACTGTCAAGGGATGAATGGGCAGATCTTTCAACAAAGCACGATATTTTTATAAATACAACCAATTTCGATAATCTTCCCGTAAGTATAATTGAAGCAATGGCGCTTGGGATGCCTGTAATAAGCACCAATGTGGGGGGATTAAAATACTTAATTGATAACGGCAGTAATGGGATATTGGTAAACCCGGAAAGCGTGGAAGAATTTGTTTTGGCGGTTCTGTCACTTTTGAATGATGACAAAGTAACTTGCGCGTTAAGCACTATGGCACGGCAAACAGCTGAAAAATATGATGTAACACATGTTATGCAGCTGTGGCACGAATTGCTTGATGGCGCTTAAATCTAACTTATAATACGCTGTGTTGCATTGGTATTTAAAAGAGCATTTTTAGATTTGTACGAATATTTTCATCCGAAGTTAATGATCACCATCGTCTGCCCTGTGTATAATGAATCGAAGTACATTAAAAATGTGCTTGATTTTTGTATAAAGGCGCTCCCCGAAAAAAAAGAAGTTATTTTTATTGACGGGGATTCAACTGACGATACCTGCACCATTATAAATGAATACAAAAGGCTGCACCCCCAAATCATACTATTACGCAATGAAAAGCGGTTTGTGCCTTTTGCACTGAATAAAGCGATAAAAGAAGCCAGCGGGGAAATGATCATAAGGCTGGATGCACACACCGATTATGCCTTGGATTATTTTGAAAAAGTAATTGAAACCTTTAACGCCACCAACGCCGATATTGTCGGGGGCCCAATGCGCATCGCCAAAGGGAACGCCATACAGGATGCAATAGGTTATGCAACATCAACATTTTTTGGTGTAGGCAACAGTTCCTTTCATTTTGAAGATTTTGAAGGTTTCACAGACACTGTTTATCTCGGCGCCTGGAAAAAAAATATATTCTCAACAACCGGTTATTTTGATGAAACGTTAAAACGCAACCAGGACGATGAGTTTCATTACAGGGCTAAAAGCCTGGGCTTTACTATTTATCAATCGCCAAACATTCAGTTATATTATCACCCGCGCAATACATTTAAAAAATTATTTAAACAATATTTTGAATATGGCCTGTATAAGCCTATGGTTTTGAAAAAGATCAGGTCGGGCTTTAACTACCGGCACCTTATACCGGCCCTGTTTGTTTTGTACCTTGTTAGTTTATTATTATTTGCTGCAAATGGGTACTACTACGCCTTTTTGCTCGTCGTGATCTACATTGGTACCAATTTTACTTTTGCCAGCATAAGTAAAAGAAATCTGCCGGGAGTATTCCTGATAGCCTATGCCTATTTTGTTATTCATCTCGCTTATGGAACTGGCTTTTTAGCGGGAATAATAAAAGCCGCTTTCAAGAGAAACCCAACTGAATGATATCTATTTATTTAATTCCCTGATACATATTGCGGGGTTGCCTGCATATATACCTGGCTTTATGATGTTTTTGGTTACAACGCTTCCTGCACCAATAACGGTATTATCACAAATTTCAACTGGTAATATAGTTGCGTTGCTGCCAATAGATACATTGTTGCCAATTTGTGTTTGCTTCCATAGGTTCTTATCACCTCTGGCAGGACCTTTATCAGAGAAAACATCATTAATAAACATTACGCCATGACCAATAAAACAATTATCGCCTATAGTTACCAGTTCGCAAATAAAAGAATGGGATTGTATTTTGCAATTATCGCCAATAACCACATTCTTTTGAACCTCGGTAAAAGGGCCGATAAAACAATTATTCCCTATTGTACAGCCATATATATTGCACGGTTCTATAACAGTAACATTACTCCCAATTATTACATCATCAGCTACTGAAACAATAAGGCTTTTATATTTTTTCATGGCTGCTTTGTTTAACGGCATTTGCTGCCGCATAAATCTTTTCTATTATTTCAACGGTTTTCAAAGCGTCGAAGGAATTTGTACTGTTATTAGCCTCCCCATTTAAAACCTCTGCAAGATGCTCATATACCTTATCATGATTGCTCATTGAACCCATATAGGTCCCGTAATTATTTGCCCCGTTGCCCCCGGGAATATCTTTAATTTCATATCCGTCAATACATTGATATTCCAGCGTGTTCAGGTACTGGCCTCCAATCTTAACAGTACCTTTCTCAGCAAAGATGGTAACAGACCCTTCCATGTTTTTTTTATAGCTGTTTACTGTAAAATTAATGGTTCCTAAAACACCATTTTTAAATGCAAGGGCTACAACGCCGGTGTCTTCAAATTCTATACTTGCTTTATGTGCAAAGTTGTCCATTAAAGCGTAAGCCTGTTTAACATCCCCGATCATCCAGTACAATAAGTCAATAAAATGGCTGAACTGGGTGAACAATGTTCCTCCATCAAGTTTTTTTGTACCTTTCCAGGGATTGTTATAATAATCATCGCCCCTGTTCCAGAAACAATTGAGCTGTATGCTGTAAATTTTACCCAGCAGCCCTTTATCAATCGCCTGTTTTACGGCAATAACAGGTGGATTAAACCTGTTTTGTTTTACAACGAACAATCTTTTATTATTTTTTTCGGCAGCTTTTATCATTTCCCTGCAGTCAAAAGACGTTATAGCCATAGGTTTTTCGCATAACACATTTATACCGGCATTTAATGCGCTTATGGCGTGGGCAGCGTGCAAACCGTTAGGGGAGCAAACTGATATTACATCTAAATCTTTTTCCCGCTCTAACAAATCATCAAGGGTATAATAAATATTGCTTTCGTATTCTTTTCCAAGCGCTTCTGCCTTTGCAGGAATTATATCGCATATGGCCTTTAATATTCCCACCCGTTCAATTTGTTCTGCATGCCTGGCGGCAATCCGTCCACAACCCACGATAGCAAATTTTAGACCGGCGTTACTCATTACCTTGATGGTTTAATGCAATACAATATATTAAAGTATATGGCTTTTGTTTTGATGATAAGGTTAAGCAATACGTACACAAAGGAAATGAAAATTAGCTTTACTGAGGGTAACTCTTATTTATCGTCTTTTTCTTTTTCCAAAATCTCAAAGTTCCTCGTAACGCTTTCCCCGTTTTCATCTTCTACCGTTAAAGTATGCTTACCCGGTGACGGGTTTACAGCCATTTGGTGAAATTGAATAGTAGTGCCAATGTAATTATCATCAAGGTGCCAGAAGAGCTTTGCATTTTTATTCCTGTCTGTTGCGGTAAATACTGCTTTTCCACGCTCGCCGCTCAATTCAAGCGGCACATATATTTTGGCTGCATTTTCAGGGTAGATAATATCCAGCGGCTTTAAAGTCTCATCGATGCAGCCGGCCATAAAAGGAGGTAGTGATTGATAACCCGTGTGCTTTTGTTTATAATAATATTCAATGGTTGGCGGCAGTACAAACCAGGAACGGTGCACCATTTCGTAAGGCATCATGCAATTTTCTGTTACCCTGTAGGTGCCTGTTTTATCTAAATGTATGATCCTGTGGTATGGGCAAACCGGGGCATTAACCGCATTGACCGAAACCAATATAGTATCAACCGATGTACAATCAGGCCCCGCCTTATAACCAGATTCATGGCAAACAGGCATATATACAAAACCAGAGGCGGGTGGTTGAAACCAATCCGCTTGTGGAAGCAAACGGAATATATCGAACAAAATAGGTGCGGCAGTATTGATGCCGGTAAGATCGGGTCTGCCTTCACCTGTTGTATTCCCCACCCATGCAATCACACAATATTTTGGCGTAAACCCTACAGCCCATCCGTCGCGGAAACCAAAGCTGGTACCGGTTTTCCAGGCAATATGCTGCGCAGAAGAAAAAGATCCCCACAAGCCCTCTTCCCCGGGGCGCATTACTTCATTCATTGCCGTGAATGTTTGCCATAGAGAAGGATAATCAAAAAGTTGCGCTGACGAAGCATTGTTCTCTGTCCACTTTCTTTTATCACCTTTTGTTTTCTTTATATACTGCGGCATAAACCATTCTCTTTGATTCCACTTGCCCTCATTCCTTTTTTGATGGATATACATACGCGCCATGCTGCTGTAGACGCCTGCAAGCTCATAAGGCGATATTTCGCAGCCCCCAAGTACCAGGCTCATTCCATAAGCATTAGCGGGCCGGTTTAAAGTAGTAATGCCGCATTGCTTAAGCACATCATAAAACTTTTGAAACTTGAATTGCATCAGCATCCTTACCGCAGGAATATTAAGACTGCGGGCAAGCGCTTTGTTCGCGGGTACGGCCCCATCATAACCCAGGTCAAAATTCTCCGGTGTATAGCCGCCCAATTGCGTTGGTATATCAGGGATAAGTTGCTGAGGCAACATTGATCCTTCAGTTAGCAGCGAAGCATATAATATTGGTTTTAAAGTGCTGCCGGGGCTGCGGTGCGACGCAAGTACATCCACATCGCTTTCAATTGACGAATCAGAAGGGATATATACATTGCCAACGTAAGCCAGTACGTTACCTGATTCAATATCTACCACCATGGCAGCAGCATTGTTTACCTGGTTGCCTTTTAGCTGCTCATGGTGCTGAAAAATAATATTGTTCACCTCCTGCTGCAGGTTAATATTAATAGTAGTTTGTATTTCGGTTTGGAGAGCCGGGTTATTGCTTTTAAGCAAAGGATAGTCTTTTTTAAACCTGTTAAACAGGTGAACCGCCAGTTGGGGCAAAGGCATTGGGTTGCCGGGTAAGGGCTCAAGTTTAGCAAGATCGCTGGTAGTGGCATCAATAATATTGTTTTTTACCAGTTTATCAAGCAACTCATTTCTTTTGCGCAATAACGCATCCCGGTTCTTCCCCGGGTGTACAAGTGAAGGGGCATTCGGCAACACCGCCAACGAGGCCATTTCGCCCCAGCTAAGTTTATCAGGCGCTCTTCCAAAATAACGCCATGCGGCGGCATCCAGTCCTACTACATTGCCGCCAAATGGCGCATTGGCTGCATACAATGCCAATATTTGTTTCTTGGTGTACGAAAACTCAACCCGCAAAGCAAGTACCGTTTCAGAGAATTTATTCCAAATATTGCGGTTGTCATTCTTCTTGTATAACCGGACCACCTGCATGGTGAGTGTACTGCCACCGCTTACTACCTTTTTGTTGCGTATATTCCTTATTACTGCTCTCGCTATAGCAACAGGGTCAACACCCGGGTGGTAGAAAAAGCGTTTGTCCTCAAATGTGGTGATACACTGCACAAATTTGTCGGGCACCTCGGCATTATGAGGAAACCGCCATTGGCCGTCGGAGGCTATAGAGGCATTAAGCAGGTTGCCGTCTTTATCAGTAATAACAAATGATGTGGGGGCATTAAAAAGGTGTTTTGGTAAAGCAAGCCAAAACCAAAACAGCAATAATAATCCTGTACTCCATTTAATTTTTGTTTTAAGGGAGCGGTTTTTGAAGAAGGGTTTTATATAATGAAATGGTAGTTTGATACAATTACAACTGCCTGATAAATATATTTACTTTACCATTACTAAATAAGGGTTTTATTAAAGGTTAGGAGAAATTTATAATGGGCAGGTTAAAAGACTGCCCTCCAAATTTGAGGGTGGTCTTCGAATGAAACCTAATTTTTTTCAAACATTTATTGCTTTACAAACCTGCTATTTTGAATGTTTTTGCCCGTTATTACCTGTACATAATAAATACCTGCCGCAAGGGTGGCAATATCAACAGTTGCCTTATTGGAGCCCTGTAAATTTCCTAACTGGCTGTTTAGTACTGTTTTACCTTCGGTATTAATGATCCGTACAGTAGTTTGCCGAACATCCGCATCCTGCAATGTATATGTTAACTGTATCATATTCTTCGCCGGATTTGGATAGATAGCTATGCTCCCGGATCCTTCTTTTACCGGTATGGAAATAATTCTTGAATAGGCAACCTTGCCATCTTTGTCATTTGTTTGCAGCCGGTAAAATAACACCGATGCATTAACAGAAAGGGCGTTGATATCTGTATATTGATAGCTTTCTGTAACTGAACTATTGCCGGCTGCCTGTACTATACCTATATCTTTAAAACTACCCCCATCTTCACTTCTTTGAATATTGAAATGGCTGGTATTTATTTCTGTTGAAGTAACCCAGTTTAGTTGTACATCCAGCTTAACAGGTACCGCAGTAAAAGCTGCCAAACTAACCGGTAAAGAACTGGTATCGGTATTAATAAAGAAAAGGTTTCTGGGCGTAGAATAGCCGGCATAACCACTGTCAACAGCCAAAAAATATAAGTGATTTTTAAATATGCCAACAAATTCCGGATCAGAATCGTCACTACCGGCATTAATATCTTTTACCATTCTGGTGCCTGCTTCTGTACCATCAGATTGCCACAATTCCATTCCGTGAAGGCTATCGTTTGCAGCGAAATAAATGCCTTTGGCAGTATAATAATAGCTAACATATTGTTGATGATGATATCCAAAATCATCGAAGGTTAACAAATCAAACGAGCTGGTAGCTCCAGGGTAAATATCTTTTACTATCCTGGTGTTACCGGCAGTGCCATCTGTTGTCCAAAGTTCGCTGCCATGCGTGCTATCTTTACCGATAAAAAAGGCTTCATTTTTCTTAAAAACATTATTTCCAGCCGTGAATAATGTTACGGGGCCGTATGCGAATTCGTCAGCGGGAACGTTGGGAAACGAGTCAATTACAACGGCTCCATTCGGGGTACCGTCCAGCACGTCGAGTTCGGCCTTATTAACGCCGATTATTTTTCCATTTAAAATCATGCATTTGTTTGATGCCAAATTGGTAGAGTCTTGTATTGCAGCTGTGCCGGCAACAGTTCCGTCCGTGCTCCATAAAGCTGTATAATTGGGACTGGTGGGAGAGGTCGCCGTAAAATAGTACGCATTGTTTAATTTTAAGTTCGATGAGTACATCAGGTTAGCCGGAAGTTGCACAGTGCCGCCGGGGCTGCCGTCCGTAGCCCATGTTCCGCCGTTATTCAGTGTAAAAATGGCTTTATCATTAACGGAATCAATAAAACCGAGCCCGTAGTTTTCATAATAATGCGGATCTGTAGAAGGGATGGCTTTAACAAGCACGGTGCCTGCTTCGGTGCCATCTGTTTTCCACAGGCCGCCACCATTTACCCCATCATCAGCAGCAAAAAATACTGTATTGTTTTTTGCGAACGGGTAATCATAAGCGGGCAGCCCCTTTGCAATAATTTTTACAATTTTGGTACCCGCATCAGTGCCATTGGTTTCCCACAGTTGATAGCTGCCATCTGCAGCAGATCCTTCTAAAAAGAGCAGATTGTTAGCGACAATTGGATTTCTGGGAAACCCTTGTATTTTCTTTGTTACCAGGTACGTGCCCGCATCCGTGCCATCTGTTGCGTACACCCCCTGACCTGCAGTGGAAGAAGCGAGAAAATATAATTTGTCATGATAAACTGTAAAGAATGAACTTATTATGGTGAGGGTTGATCCAAATTGTTCAATCGGGCTCGTGCCATCAGTCGATCCCAGTTTTTGACCGCTGTTGTCTTCATAAACAATCATTCTGTTTGTTAGTGTACAAATTGGACCAGTGACACTGCCGGCTATTTTGGTTACCTGTGCATTTACGCAAACAGAAATTAAAATGGATACCAGTAGGGCTGAATAGGGTAGAATGCGTTTCATCGTTGCGATACTTAGGTGGTTAACAATTCAGGTCGCTTAAATCTAAGTGAAATTACATTCAATTTAGATATGCATACTATTTTCTTCATATTAAATTAATAAGATATAATATTCTAACGTTCCACCAAAGTTTTCCACTTCTTGTCTCCAGCCTGTAGTACAACCTTCTTTCAGTTATCTTTGCGGCAAAATTTCCACTGATGGTAAGAGATACTTTGGTTTTTGACCTCATTGCAAAAGAACTGGAACGCCAGCGCCACGGCATTGAATTGATAGCTTCGGAGAACTTTACCAGTCTGCAGGTGATGCAGGCCACGGGTAATGTTATGACAAATAAATACGCAGAAGGCTACCCGGGCAGGCGTTATTACGGCGGCTGCGAAATAGTTGACCAGACAGAACAGCTTGCCATTGACCGTTTAAAACAGATATTCAACTTAGAATACGCCAACGTACAGCCACACAGCGGTGCCCAGGCAAATGCCGCGGTGGCATTGGCCTTTTTGCAGCCCGGCGACACTATCTTAGGTCTTGACCTTAGTATGGGAGGCCACCTGACACATGGCAGCCCGGTTAACTACAGCGGCAAATTGTACAATGCACAGTTTTATGGTGTGAAGAAGGAAGACGGCCGTGTGGATTATGATATGCTGGAAGCAAGGGCACGCGAATTAAAGCCTAAAATGATCATTTGCGGGGCGAGCGCTTACAGCCGCGACTGGGATTATGAACGCATAAGAAAGGTGGCTGATGAAGTTGGCGCTATAATTATGGCGGATATCGCTCACCCTGCTGGGTTAATTGCCAAAGGCTTATTAAATGATCCGTTTGACCATTGCCATATCGTTACTTCCACCACGCATAAAACGCTTCGCGGCCCACGGGGAGGTATAATTATGGTGCGTAAAGACTTTGAGAACCCATTTGGCATAAAAGATAATAAGGGTAACATTCAACCGGTGAGCAAACTGCTTGACCTTGCCGTTTTCCCCGGCATACAGGGTGGCCCGCTTGAGCACGTTATAGCTGCAAAAGCGATTGCATTTGGCGAGATACTTACTGATGAATACACTCAGTATGCTAAACAGATCATTACCAATGCACAGGCCATGGCAACAGCTTTTACTGAAAAAGGCTACCAAATAGTGAGCGGCGGAACGGATAATCACCTGCTGCTGATAGATCTGCGCAACAAAAATATCAGTGGCAAAAAGGCAGAACAGGTGCTTGTACAGGCTGATATTACTGCAAATAAGAATATGGTTCCTTTTGATGATAAAAGCGCCTTTGTAACAAGCGGTGTACGCTTTGGGGTGCCCGCAATTACTACACGCGGCATGGTGGAAGAACACATGCAGATTGTAGTGAACGCCGTAGATAAGGTTTTAATGCATGCCGATGATGCAGCAACCATTGCGGCTGTTAAAGGTGAAGTGAATGAGTTTATGAAGCAGTTTAAACTATACCCGGAATTAGGGTAACCTTTACCCCCACCCCTCTCCACTGCGTGGAGAGGGGGAAGTACAATTGGTTAATAAAACATTTTTTATATTAAAAAGCCGGGTGTTACAATTCTTTTTTAATGGATGGGTGTCGTATTAACATGTGTATCTGTTGCAGCATCCATTTGGTAGGTCAGGATATCGCCGCTTTTTAATACCTCTACTATCCTGTACCCTCTATATTCCGTGCCCCAATTGCCGGCTATATGAGAATCCCAAAAATGAAATTTGCCCGCATCCTCTTTAACATTATCCAGGTTATGGTCATGGCCATGAAAAATGGCTTTTAAATTATCCTGCTTATTGAACAATGCTATTATTTCAGGGCAATCTATACCGCTGCCTATCGCTTTAAACGGTGCAATGTGCATTATTACTATTACATGTTTCTTCTGCTTATATTTATCAAATTGCTGCGCCGCCCAGTTAACATCAGCACATATATAATCTCCCTTTTCGTTAGCGGTATCAAGCACAATAAAGGCCGTATCGCCTTTCTCAAATGTGTAGTTTAAAGGCATACCCCATGTTTTTTCCCACGCAGCGCCGTCTATCATGTCATGGTTCCCATGTGACACATAGTAGGGCATCTTCAGCCCGTCCCATTTCTTTTTAACAATGGGAAGAAATGAAGGATCATTATGAAACAAGTCGCCGTTAACTATGGTAAATTCTATTCCCCTGCCCTCTTTTTCCTTATTAAGCCACCCAATCATATTGTCATGCCTCACGTCATAGTCTGTTCCAGGCTGGCCATAGTGTCCGTCGGATGCCAATGCGAACCGCAGCAATACATCCCCTTCGGGAGGCAGTTTAAATGAACCGCTTTTAAAAGACTGCAGTATATTACCCCCGCCAATAATTATGGCGCCTTTAAGCGTTAATTCCAAAAACTCCCTTCGCGAAAATGACATACCCTTTTATTTAAACACTAAATAAAAGTATTTATTTAAACTGGATATTAATTGTGGAAAAATCTGCAGGAGCTATTTAAGTTTCTTATGCTTCCTTGCTGCTTCATATACTTCCCTTATCGAGGTTATAACTATCGCAGGGTCTTCCAGGTGAATATTATGCCCGCTCTTCTTATCAATAATATGTTTGCTGTTAGTTGATAAAGTTGCCAGTTGTTCCTGCTGCACTAACCTCTCATTTTCCAGTTCAGCGGAATCGGATCTGCCATCGTAACCACCATTGCCCCGCGTAAGCACAATTAATGGAATATTGCCGAGCATGTAGGCTGCCTCGCCTTTATGCTCGTACATATCCTGTACATCTTCCGGCGACCAGGTCATTTCATTATTCACCGTTTTTTGATACACAAACTGGTTTTGTGCCCATACCTGCATTTTTTGAACATTTGGGGGTAATTTATCCAGGGGAAATTCAATTGTAGAATCAACCATGCCCGGTTGGCCTGCATTATTGGTAATGGCGGTGTCGTTATTGCCGCCGGTTTGTGGTGCGGGCGCTGCTTGCCCTTTTGCAAATTCGCGGATACGTGCGGGCTTATCGCCCATGATGATACGCGCATTTTCATTCAATGCTTCAACAAGCACCATGCCTGCCACTTCCTTTGGGTAAAATCGTGCAAAAGCCCGGACTAAAAAGCCGCCGAACGATTGCCCCACTAATATATAAGGCCCGTTGAGACCCGCATTATGCAGAGCTGTGTGCAATTCCATCGTTATTTGCCTGCTTGTTCTTGGTACAGGGCCAGGCTGGCTCCACGCAAACCCTGCCCTGTCGTAGGTTACTGCTGTACTGAATTTTGCCACCTGCGGCTGCACAAGGCTCCAGATAAATGAAAAATCGCCACTGCCATTTTCCATAATTACGGTTGGGCCGCCCTTGCCCATTACATGTATATGCAGCAGGTGGCCGCCCGCATCTACCAATTCGCCCGAAGGTGGATAAGTTTGTTTTAACTGGCAGTACCCAACGCGGGTAAAAAATATAGCCAATAGTAAAGCAAAACTTTTTATCATGTAATTTTTATGCATAAGAGTGTATTGAGTTGCTTAATACTGTTTACAGAATAAAATAGTTACAACCATGTCCCTCATTTTATTCTGAAGTACCAAAATAACAATCTGTAAGGCGCAACAGGTCGCTTGAAATTTATTTCTGGGTTCTGGCACCAGGGGTAACCAGGTCGCCTTTTTAATATGAGAAAGACAAATTATTTTCTAATTATGCCAATAAGGTTAAAGCCTGGTAACTCATTACATTCATTCAATTTGCACTCTAAACGAGCAGGCAATTCATACATTTGCCTTTAATGGATAACACCTTTGCAAAGGTATCATCCATTAAAGCATCCAAATGAGATAAATACCGCAATGAAAAAAATCATCTTTCTTTTACTTTTCCCTCTCCCGCTTTTTGCGCAGCATTTAAGCAATGAAGACATCGCCAGCTGTACCAAAGAATCAAAACAGGTGACCATTATCCGCGACAACTGGGGCATTCCGCATATTTATGGTAAAACCGATGCTGACGCAGTATTTGGTCTGTTATACGCACAATGCGAGGATGACTTTAACCGGGTGGAGATGAATTATATTGAAAAGCTTGGCAGGCTTGCAGAGGTAAATGGTGAAAAGGATATTTATAATGACCTGCTCACAAAAATGGTTCTTGATTCCGCTGATGCGGTACATGATTATAACACTGCCCCGGAATGGCTTAAAAAATTATGCAATGCTTTTGCGGACGGCATTAATTTTTACCTGTACAAACATCCCGGCACCAAACCTATACTCCTGCAACATTTTGAACCATGGTACCCGCTGTTGTGGACAGATGGCAGCATTGGCGCGATCAGCACTGCCGGAATTACTGATACAGATCTAAGAAAATTTTACGGTGGTAGCGATTCCGGAGTTACAATAGCAGAGAGGACATACACAGGTGATGAGAGCCTGACGGGCTCTAACGGCTTCGCATTCTCCCCATCTATTACAGCGGACAAGAATGCTATACTGTATATCAACCCCCATGTAACTTTTTATTTCAGGCCGGAAGTGCACATGGTGAGTGACGAAGGGCTGAATGTTTACGGGGCGGTTACCTGGGGACAGTTTTTTGTGTACCAGGGTTTTAATGAACATTGCGGATGGATGCATACAAGCAGCTATGTTGACGTGTCGGATGCGTATATTGAGAAGGTGTCGCGGCAGAACGATCATTGGGTTTATGAATTTGAGCATGAGCAAAGACCTGTGGCGCAGAAAGATATTACTATTAAGTACCTGCAAAACAATACGCTGCAAACAAAGACCATACGTGCCCTGTTCACACTGCATGGCCCGGTAATGGCTAAGCATAATGGGCAATGGCTTTCTGTACGGTCTTACAACAGAAGTATGGTTGGGTTAATGCAAAGCTGGCTGCGCACTAAAACAACAAGTTTTGCTGCATTCAAAAAAGTGCTCGATCTGAGGGGCAATACAAGCAACAATACCGTATATGCTGATGCTGAAGGAAATATAGCCTACTGGCATGGCAACTTTGTACCGGTGCGTGATACAAAATATAATTACAACAAACCAGTGGACGGAAGCGTTGCTGCCACCAACTGGAAGGGCATACACAGCATTGATGAAATAATACACGTTTACAACCCGAAGAACGGATGGCTGCAAAACTGTAATTCAACACCATTTACTGTTGCCGGAGCTGAAAGTCCTAAAAAGGAAGATTACCCGGCCTACATGGCGCCTGACGGTGAGAATTACAGGGGCATAAACGCAGTAAGGCTTTTGAGCAGCCAAAAGGATTATACAATTGATAAAGTAATTGCGGCAGGATATAACAGGTACCTGGCATTTTTTGAGAAGATGGTGCCCGCGCTTATAAAGGCCTATGATGCATTGCCGCAGGATGATACTTTAAAACTCGCCTTGCAGCAACCCGTGAATGCTATCCGGGACTGGGACCTTAATTCTTCTGAAACATCTGTTGCCGAAACACTGTGTATAGAGTGGGCAACAAAACTGGTATCTAAGATCATGCGCAACCCTGATGATGATGAAGAGGCGGACTATGTACAAAAAACAAACCGCTTCGTAAATGCGGCTGCTGCTGCGGAGTTGCTATTACCTTTTTTATCAACCGTAAAAGAGCTTACTGCCAAATGGGGTACCTGGCAGGTAGCATGGGGTATGCTAAACCGTTTCCAGCGGCTGAATGATAATATCGCCTCAAGATATGATGATGCACAGCCAAGCATACCCGTTGGTTTTGCGTCCTCGCAATGGGGGCAAATACCATCGTACGATGCACGTTATTTTCCCGGCACTGTAAAACGCTATGGCGTTAAAGGTAACAGCTTTATTTGCGCAGTGGAGTTTGGCAAGAAGATAAAAGCAAAGTCTTTATTGGCCGGTGGCGAAAGCGGCGATATTAACAGCAAACATTTTACCGACCAGGCCTTAATGTACACAAAAGGGGAATTTAAAGATGTATTGTTCTATAAGGAAGATGTTTTGAAACATGCTGAAAAAAAGTATCATCCAGGGGAATGATATCGTAGATCATATTGTATCCTGTCTCATCATTTTGAAATTGCCCCTTTAAGGATGAACCCGCAGGCCTTAAATCCTGCCTTCAATAAAGTTGCTTTTGACGCCTGGTTATGAATATTACACCTCGCCGAGGGCACCCTTCCCATTAAATAGATATCCTTCTTCAACTCCTGTACAATTAAACTGCCGAGCCCTTTTTGTCTGTATCCTTCTTTTACCTCCATATAAATATCTGCATAAGGCATATTGTAGTTGAGCATAAAGCCTCCGCTCGCCACTATCTCTCCATTTTGTTCTAAAACATAACCGCCTTCGTCATGAGCAGAACTTTTATCGCCATCCAGTTTTAAAAAATTAACACCTGGAATAATAAGATGAGTTTGGCAATGATCCTCGAACAATATTGCTTCCGCCTGTACGTTAGCGGAACGCTCATAAAGCATGGTTGATAAAAGCAGGTCATTGCTTTGGCATTCGATGACCGAAGCACCCGAATTGCTATGCAGCTCACGAAATATACTGTCCGACAGGTTCCTGAATTGAGGGAGAACATAAAATTCAAAGATAGCGTCCCTGTCTTCTCTTCTGTCTGCTCCCCATACAGCGCCATAGCCGATCTTTATATTGCCATAAGTAAAGAGGTAAGTATCTGCCCAGCCATTCTCATGGCATTTATTATAAACAAATTGAAAATTATTCTCTTTGAGAAATAAGGTACGGAACGCCTTTACTTCATTCAAAGTAGTTTTTATTACTTTCAATTCTATGGACATATCTGGATGCATGTATGGTATCTAAAGGTAATAAATTGCCAGTGACAGAACAATCGGGAAAAAGCCGGCGCCTCAACAATTCGTCTGCCCTCAATTTAACCACAGGCGTAACATCTTGCTTTTATATTGGGCATTTGATGTAATTTTCCTGTACACACATCACAAATGGATACTTGCCGCCTTAAGATATTTAATGGTAAGATAATAACGCCTGGCCATATTATAAACGGAGGCTCGCTGCTGGTAAAGAATGGTATGATCGAAGCTGTAAGCGATGCGGACATTTATGCTGAAGCTGAGATTGAAATTGATGCCAAAGGCAAATATATATCGCCCGGTTTTATTGACCTTCACGTACATGGCGGGGGTGGTCATGATTTTATGGACAATACTGTGGAAGCTTTTCTTGCGGTCGCAAAAATACATGCACAACATGGCACTACGGCTATGTACCCTACTACCCTAAGCTGCGAGAAAGACGATCTTATTGAAACGCTCGATACTTATAAACAGGCCTGTAAATTAAACGAAACCGGCGCTGAGTTTTTAGGCTTGCACATTGAGGGGCCTTATTTCTCCTTAAACCAAAGAGGCGCACAAGACGCCAGGTATATAAGAGGGTTTGACGAAGATGAATACACTGATATATTAAGAAGATGTACAGGCATAAGGCGCTGGAGCGCTGCACCCGAATTACAGGGGGCCGCTAAATTTGGGCAATATATGCTGGGCAAAAATGTATTACCTGCCATTGCGCACAGCGATGCTATTTATGAAGAAGTAATGGAGGCTTTTGAGAATGGCTATACACATGTTACACATTTTTATTCCTGTACATCCGGCGTCACCCGAAGGAATGCAAAAAGACATGCAGGTATCAATGAAACCGCTTACCTGCTGGATGATATGACCGTTGAGATCATAGCGGATGGCGTACACCTGCCGCCGTCTTTATTAAAGCTGGTGTACAAGTTAAAAGGACCGGGCAGAACGGCCCTTATTACAGATGCCATGCGCGCAGCAGGGATGCCGCCGGGCGAAAGTATTTTGGGAAGCAAAAAAAACGGGTTGAAAGTAATAGTGGAAGAAGGTGTTGCCAAGCTGCCTGACCGCAGTGCGTTTGCAGGCAGTGTTGCTACTACCGATCAATTGGTTCGTAATATGGTAACGCTTGCCGGTGTGCCATTACAGGATGCTGTTACAATGATGACGGCAACCCCCGCCGTTATTATGAAAGTGGGCGATAAAAAAGGCACGCTGGAAAAAGGAAAAGACGCGGACATAGTTATATTTGATGAAGAGATAAATGTAGGGACGACTATAGTAAAAGGCAAAATCGTTTACCAGTTATAATAAATGCCGGAGCTATTGCTATGAAACAATGGAATAAAGATAGCTTGACCATACGCCAATACGATAACAGGGCGATCTTAGGCGCTGACGCAGCACGCCTGGCAGGTGAAACCATACAGCAGCTATTGGCACAAAAGGAATTTGTAAATATCATTTTTGCGGCCGCACCATCGCAAAATGAATTTTTAGACGCGTTAACCAGCATCGAAAATATTGAGTGGAACCGTATCAATGCTTTTCACATGGACGAGTATGTTGGTTTGCCTGCAGATGCCCCGCAAACATTCAGGCACTATTTGGACGAACATATCTTCAGCAAACTTCCTTTCCATGCCATTTATTACCTGCAGGGCGATGCAACAGATATCCCGGCCGAGTGCAGCAGGTATGCCTCACTGTTAACACGATACCCGGCAGATATTGTGTGCATGGGCATCGGTGAGAACGGGCATATCGCATTTAACGACCCGCACGTAGCAGACTTTGAAGATAAGTATCTTGTAAAGGCTGTTGACCTTGACGCTGAATGCCGCCAGCAACAGGTAAATGATGGGTGTTTTGCATCCATCCGCGCTGTACCTTTTTACGCTTTAACATTAACCATCCCTGCACTAATGCAGGCTGCCCATATTTTTTGTATGGTGCCGGGCCCTAAAAAAGCAAGCGCTGTATTTAACACCCTGACCAAGGATGTTGAACCGCGTTACCCGTCAACTATTCTTAGGAAGCACCGGGGTGCAACGTTATTTATTGATAATGAAAGTGCCTCATTCTTAGGGTAAAAAAAGTATATGAAAAAGACATTTCTCATAATGATTGTGACCTGCACGTTTGCCTGTTCAGCATTCAGCCAGGAGATATCGTCCACAAGTAATAAAGATTTCAAGGTTAAAGGGTTTCATCTTGACCTGAGGATACAAGTAATGACCATAACAGCCCTCAGAAATTTTGCACTGCAGCTAAAAGGGTACGGCTTTAATACACTGATCATGGAATGGGAAGCAACTTATCCTTTTGAAAAGCACCCGCTGATCCCTAACAGGTATGCTTACACAAAAACAGAAATAACATCCTTTATTAAATATTGCGACAGCCTTGGTATTGACGTGATACCGTTGCAGCAAAGTTTTGGCCATGTGGAATACATATTACGCCACTACCGCTACAAAGGCCTTAGGGAAGATCAGCAAGATTACTCACAGGTTTGCCCCCTGGAAGAAGATAAAGACAAGTCGTTATTCACAGATCTTTTTACCGAGCTGGCATCAACCCACACCTCAAAATATATTCATATTGGAGGCGATGAAACATACCTTTTGGGCCATTGTGAAAAATGCAGCCGCAAAGCCGCACTGGAGGGCAAGTCCAAACTGTATATTGATTATATAAGGATGTTGTGCGGCATTGTGATAAAGCTTGGCAAACGCCCGGTATTATGGGCTGACATTGCATTGAAGTACCCGGAAGCAATTAAATTATTACCCAAAGAAACCATATTCATTGACTGGAATTACGGGTGGGACCTTAACAGGTTCGGCGACCACCAAAAATTAATACAGAGCGGTTATGAAATATGGGGTGCCCCATCCATAAGAAGCCACCCTGACAATTATTTTTTAACTGAATGGAATAAGCATTTAAAAAACATCAGCGATTTTATCCCATGGGCCAGGCAATCGGGTTATACTGGGATGATCATGACGTCGTGGAGCACATCGGGACAATACTCAAAGGTTAATGAGTCTGAGACAGAGATCACTGACCTGTATGCGATAAGGCATGTTTATCCCATGGCTGGGTTCAAAATATTACTGGACGCATTTGCTGAAGCCTTAAAAACAAAAGAGCCATTAGATATCAACCAGTACATAGAGAACTATTGCTATAAAGAATTCGGGTTCTCAAAGGAACAGTCAGTAAAATTCTGGAAAGCTGTTACGGTTACACCTTATGAGCTGAACCAGGGTACTGTTGAAGCTACCAGCCCTCTTACCATAGCTAATATAAGAGACAGCACACAGGTGGCCTCTCGAACATTCTATTCCCTTACGCCTTCAAAGAATTTGCCTGAGTTTGAGCAATTCAAATTGATGACAGACATCCGCCTGCAATATTTGTCGTTTGAAGCCATCTATAAAATTGCAAACGAGGAGAACTTTACAGTGAGAGATATTCCCGGCATCCTGGTTAAATTGAAACAGCTGCTTGATAATGCAAAAAAATTAGACGGCCGTTTTATTACGCTGAACAAAGGTTTTTTACATCCGGCAGCATTAAAAGAAGAAAATGAACTGAGAATAATAAAGATACAGTTGCTTTATAACCGGCTGGCTAAAGCAAAATAGGCATACTTACCTGTGCTTTAAATAGATCTCCTGGCGGTTTCTTCCCGCTATGGCCGAAACTGAATCTAATAATTCTTTTTCCTTATCGGGGTGGGCCTCATAGTAGTCAAAACTTTTATAAAAATCATCCTTGCTGATCTTATAAATACTAAATACCTGCTGATAGAATTCCGGGGCTGTACGTCTCAACGCCGCGGTGTCCTTCGAATATTTAATAGACGCCAATTGCTCTGAACGCATAACATCAAATACGATGAGTTTCATCTTCTCAAGAGGAATTACGTCTTTAGGAACGTCGTCTGAAGAGCATGCTGCAAAAAAAGAACAAACCATCACCACGAATAAACAGGGCTTCATCATCGCAGGACCGATTTATAATTATTGCTGTTGGATATGTCTACCTGCGATAAAATATCTGATGCCCTTGACCTGGTCATAGGATCGGCATTTTTAAAAATACCTATAAACTCCTGCGCCCGGTTTTGTATAAAAAACTGAACTATCATGCTGGCGGGGTTTTCCTGGTTTACTGTCTGCAGTTTGGTTATGGCATCAAGTGCACTTGTCCTGGCAGTATTATCGTTGCTGTACATACTGTCCAAAGACGAACGGTAGTATTCATAAAATATATCGTGCATCACATTAAAGCGCTTGTTATTAATATTTTCCGCAAGCCAGTAACGGTTACGTACACCATCAAAAGAGCGCCAGCCATTTATTTCGCGTGCTTCGGGGGCATTGTTTACTATATTTTGCGCTTTGGTAAAATAATTTACACCACCTTTAATAGAGAATGAATCGTAGTCAAGCCCCAATATCATGTACACATAATAAGCAAAAGTTGCGGTTAAGTTGGCAGCAACCGCATCGGTGCCCTGTACCTGGTTCTCATTAAAATCAAGGGGCTGGTACTCCACGTATTTAAAGGTAAAATCAGCATCCTGGAAGTTAATAAGCGGAGATTGATAGGCCGAATTAAATACAGGTCTTGCCGCCTGCACAGTAAGCGTTGCCTGGTATACATTATCCTCAACAACATTACTGATGTTCACTAAAAAGTTACATTGAATTTTTTCTGATGACCTGTAGGTATCACCCGTCCATTTACGGTTATTCAGCAGGTTGGTAAGCTGTGTTTGCAGCGTGGTAAATATATTTCTGTTCACGCTGCTGTTTACCCGCTGGGCGAGCACGGTAACCTTAGCCTGCAGCTCCTGTGCCTGCAGGGTAAATACGGCCGCAACAATAAACAGGCTGCAAAAAATACGACGTTTAAGCATGCAATGATTTGATGATGATGTTTACAATTTCACCGGCAATTTTTTGTTTTGATTCCACACCCGTTTCAAATACCTGCCCGTTGCGGTGAAAAACGGTTATCTTATTGGTATCATATCCAAACCCGGCGTTGGCATCGCGCAGGGAGTTAAGAATAATGATGTCCGCATTTTTGCTTTCCATTTTTTTAAGAGCATTCTCCTTTTCATTGTTGGTCTCAAGGGCAAAGCCCGCCAACATCTGTCCTGCTTTCTTACTTTCACCCAGGCTCTTCAAAATATCTTTTGTTTTAACCAGGTGTATATCCAGTTCTTCCGACTTCTTTTTAATTTTTTCATCTGCCACAACTGCAACTTTATAATCAGCTACTGCTGCCGAAAGTACCGCTATATCCATCTCTCCAAATATTGCAGTACAGGTCTCATACATTTCCTGTGCCGTCTGCACGTGCTTTACGTGTATGCCTGTAAAAGAGGTTTTTATATTTACCGGCCCTGTTACCAGGTGAACCTCCGCGCCTTTTGTATAAAATGCTTCAGCGAGTGCAAAACCCATTTTACCCGAGGAGCGGTTGCCAATAAAACGAACCGGGTCTATTGGTTCGTATGTTGGCCCGGCAGTTATCAGCACTTTTTTGCCGTTTAATTCCGAGGAACGGAAAATATTCTCTTCAAGAAAGGTAACAATCGTTTCCGGCTCCGCCATTCTGCCTTCGCCGATCAGTCCGCTCGCCAGTTCCCCTTTTTCCACCGGGATGATCTTATTCCCAAATTCCTGCAGCAGGTCAATATTTTTTTTGGTTGCGGGGTGCAGCCACATATCTTCATCCATTGCCGGGGAAACTACCACAGGGCAGGTGGCTGAAAGATACACGGCTAAAAGTAAATTATCGCACTGGCCATTTGCCATTTTCGCCAGTGTATTACAGCTTAAAGGTGCTATAACCATTACTTCGGCCCAGCGGCCCAGCATAACATGGTTAGCCCACGTATCCTCATCAAACATTTCAACCAAAACTTTATGCCCCGTTAGTGTTGACAGTACCAGCGGAGATACAAAACTTTTGGCGGCGGTTGTTAAAACCACCCTTACCTCAGCGCCGGCCTTAACAAGCAGCCTGACCAGCAAAATAGCTTTATAGGCAGCAATACTGCCTGTAATACCCAATAATATTTTTTTCCCTTCAAGCATTTTATAAAGCCATTTTCACTGTCACAAGAAACAATGTAACAACTAAAATAACAAAAAACGACGGTGCAAAACACCGCCGTTCTTTAAAATAATGGTATAACAACAGTTTACTATCTAAAAAGGTCGTTCTCTGTGTTAATACGGTGGTATATTTTACCTTCCATAAATTCCTGTGTTGCAAGAATAGCCGGGTTAGGCATTTTTTCGTATGCTTTCGAAATTTCTATCTGCTCTTTATTCTCATGAATTTCTTCGAGGCTGTCGGTATGCGTAGCAAATTCTTCCAGTTTATTATGCAGTTCTTCTTTAAGTGCAATATTTATCTGGTTTGCCCTCTTAGCAATAATAGCTATAGAATGATACAGGTTCCCGGTTTTGTCTTTAATGGCCACCAGGCTTTTGGTTTCCACCACACTGGCGGTATTAGAGTTTATTTGCCGTCTTAGCTTGCTCATCTTTTATTTTATTTATATTGTTTTGAGATTGTGTTTTAAAATCCAGCGCCTCTGCCTTTAGTTTACTTTCAGGAAAACGGTCAGTAAAGTCGTTACATTCATCTATTACTTTTAAATACCGCTCTTCCTGCCTTGTAACAAGGCTTAATTGTGCATACCTGAAGTACGACCTGATAACATCAAGTTTATATTCATCGCTTTTGTCAGAATCGGGAAAATCTTCCATCAGCGTTGTGTACGCTGTGGCGGCTGCTTTATAATAAGGGTAACCAATATTAAAATAAAGCTGTGCAGCCTTTAATTCTTTAAGCTCCAGTTTTTTGCGGCATATATCCATAATGCCGGTAGCATCCTTTACGCGGGGCGATTCTGGGTGCGTGGTAATATAAGCCTGCATCAAAGAGATCGTCTTTTGCGTATTGGTTTGATCAAGATCTACCTTGGGTGATTGCTTGTAAAAACAAAATGCCCTCATATACTGCGCTTCGTCCTCCTTGGGGCTGTTCGGGAAACTTTCCGTAAAGGTTTTAAAAAGGTTTTCAGCATTCAGGTAGTCTTTTGAATAAAAAGCACAGGTAGCATATTTAAAATACATATCCTCAAAACGAGGGTCACCCTTAAAATAGGGGAATATATCATCGTATATCTGCTGGGCCTGGTCATACTTTTTTTGCGCGTAGTATTGCTCGGCCATCTTCGATTTATACTCATTGTCCTTGCTCTTCAGCACTTTTGTGAATTGTGAATTGCATGAAGCAAGTACCATTGCAGCTATTAAAATCTGTATAACTCTCTTCATAAAGTTTGCAAAGTTAAGTTTTTGGGGCAAATTATGCATTGAAAAAATGTTATCGCTGTTACCCAGGTTAATAAAAACCTAAAACACTGGCAAAATATCGCCCCACACCCAAAGAACAGGCTATTTAACAGTTTTAACAATAAGGGTTTAAACAAATTAACTCCATCAGTGTCCTACTGATGCTTTGATTAATCTATTTTTGCCATCTTAAAATCCCAGGATGAAAAAATTATATGTGTTTTTAGTATTGATTGCCACTATGACCGGCCTAACAGCCAAAGCCCAAAATGATGCCAATGCCAAGAAAATTTTGGACAATGTGAGCGCAAAGCTGAAAACATTTAAAGGCATAACAGCTAATTTCTCCTACACTACAAAAGATAAAACCAATGTTCAGCGGGGGGCCGTAACAGGGGTGATAAACATTAAGGGGCAAAAATATTATATAAAACAGGGCACTACAGAAATTTACTCGGATGGAACAAAATCGTGGAATTATAACGGTGACAGCAATGAAGTAACAGAAGCAGATACAGATGATGACAGCAAAACCCTTACCCCGCAAAACCTTCTTTCTGACTTTTACGATAAAGATTTTACATATAAGCTGGTTTCATCCGCAGGGAATTACAACGAAATAGAAATGGAGCCGACAGACAAAAGAAAGAATTTTAAGCAGGTAACCGTATATGTTGACAAGGTTAAACTGCTGATAACCAAGGCGAAAATAACAGACAAAAGCGATAATATCATTGAGTTTTCCCTCAGCAAAATAAACACCAGTCCAGTTATTCCCGATTCAAGGTTTGTTTTTGATAAAAGCAAGCATCCCGGTGTTGAAGTAGTAACACAATAGCCTGAAGCCCCTGTTCCCTAAAGGGGGGAAGACCCGCAAAAAGTGACAGGTTAAAAAAAAGACTACTGACTTTAAAACTGTATTACTACTTTTCCCTTCTTATCCTTTTTTGTAGTTATCCAGCCGGGCCATTGTTTTACAATTTCCAGCGCTTTAGCATCACTTACGTCATTTAGTGATTTGATGACTTTTAAGTTACTGGCATTACCATTATTATCCACGGTAAATTCTATCTCCACGTTACGCGACCCAAAAACTTTGGCAGTGGCCGTAGTATCAACCCTTTTGCGCGTTTTCTCGAAAACATAATCATTAAAAGATTCCCATCCGCCCTGCGGGAACAAGGTGGTATCAGTAAGGTTTGGTTTGGAAGAGGCTTTTCGCCGCAGGTCGGTAACAGTTACAGGAATAATATTGTTGGAAGGTTTTAAGGTAATATTCAACCTGATAGTTCCGGTATCCGGAAGTGGGTTTTTCAGGTTTGTTCTGTTTAAAGAAGGCCCCACCTGCGTATTGTTGTAGGGGGAAGAGTTATTTAGATAACTGTTATTATTGGTTAATGCATTGTTTTGAAGCGCAGAGTAATTCACCTTCGCTGAGTCCATTTGAACGCGCATGCTGTCGGCCCTTGCATCTGATTTGTCTGCAAAAACATTTTTATCAACTGTAGAAATATCTGCTTTGAATTCTCTGCCAGGCGACTGAGCAGGAGCAGCATTAGTTAAAGTGTAGGCTGATGTTGCATATTGTTTCGAAGTATCCAGAAGCGTATTCCTTTTTTTCGTCGTGGTAGTTTGCTTCTTTTCCACCTGATGCTGAATCGCAACATCTTCACTTTTTGCCGTTACCGAATCCCTTGCCTGTGCCTGTTTGTTAACCGGTTGTTGCTGTGCCGCCATCATTTTATTTTCCTTCACGCCATTATTTGATGCATACCAGGTTACTGTACCTGCGCCCGCCACTATAAAAATTATCATGGCAACCTTCCACCAGCGGCCGGCCCGGGTTGGCAAAGCAATCACTTTGGCCTGCTGTTTTTCTCCCAATAATGCTTCTGCAATTTCATCCAGGTGTTTATTGGTCTCTGAAAACGAAGCATCGCGATAACCCTCAATGGCATCAGCAAGAAAAGGGTCCTGCAAGGCAGCCCTCTCTATGTCGTGCATTTCCTTTGCGTTCATCCTCCCCTGCAGGTATCTTTCAATATCCGCAACAGAATAATGTGTATATGTTTGCTGCTCAGGCATTTTTTTCCATACAGGTTTTTAAATTTCTCCGTCCGTTCTGTATCACACTCCTTACTTTATTCCATTCAAGCCCGGTTTGTTCTACAATTTCGTTATAACATTTGTTTTGCAGGTAAAACAGGCTAATCACCTGTTTCTGTTCATTTTGCAACAGTTCCAGGCATTGTTCTAGCCTTTTAAAATCCTGTTCCTTTTCCAATACAGTGTCAAGATGCGAAAAGTCTTCCGATTGCATAATTTCTGCCTGGAATTCTACGGTGAACATCTTTTTTGCCGACCGCAACTGCATAAGGCAGTGGTTTTTAGTAACAACGTACAGCCAGCTTTTAAAATTATCAACCTCGTGTGCCTGCAGTTTGTTCAGTAATTCCTGGTATATGTTCATCACCGCATCTTTGGCAGCTTCGGAGTCTTTCAAATATTTCAGGCAAGTACCATATACTATGCCTGTATGCCGCAGGTACAGGCGTGCAAGCACATCCTGGCTGCCGGAGCGCTTAAATTCCAGCAGCAGTTCCTCATCCGTTTGAGGCGGGGGCTCTATACGTTTTAACAGTGCCAATATGCCGGTTGTTTTAGTAAAAAAGACGACAGAAGGGAATTGATCTTCGATTACTTATTATACACCTTCCGGTTATCAGCCAAATACCTTGGTCCCTGTTCAGCCAACAAAATAAGAAATTTTTCCATCTCTCTTATGTAAAAAAACCGATTCATGCATCTGTATCATAAATCAACGCTTATGAAAAAGGAATTATACGTACATATTCCAACCCCCTGCCACGAAGACTGGCAGCAGATGACACCGGTTGATAAAGGCCGCTTTTGCCAAAGCTGCGCCAAACAGGTTGTTGATTTTAGTTTGATGACCGACCAGGAGGTTTTGAATTATCTGTCCAAAGCAAGCGGCAACCTCTGCGGCCGTTTTGCAAATGACCAGTTACAAAGGCCGTTGCAACCTATAAAACAAGAAAAGAAAAAATTTTGGTGGATGGCCGCTATGCTGCCTGTGCTGATGTTGGTGGAGAGGGGGAATGCGCAGAATAAAAGTGTAACCAAAGGTAAGCCTGCAATAATAAGTAAAACACCCCGAAATGAGATAATGGGGAGAATGGTGGCAGCGCCCATTGTATATACCCCCAATCAGGTTGATTTTATAAAAAAATCCATTATTATAATCAGGGGTAAAATAGTCGATAAGGATAAAAAGCCTGTACCCTTTGCCAGTATTATGGTTGATGGCGAATATACAGGCACAGAAGCAGATTCAACCGGCATTTTCGAACTCGCAAATACCAACCAAACTGATACCACATTTTTAGACGTAAGCGCTATCGGGTATAAAAGCAAAAGGGTTTACCTGGACAAGGAAGAACACGAATACACTATATCACTACAAGAATCTGAAAACGTTCTTAGCCCCGTTACAATAACTTCATTTGGAGTTCAGGGGATGCTTTTGAGAACAGGCGGCCTAATCTACTGTACAACGATTAAAATCACCGCAGCAGACACCATTCGCCAGATATTAAGCATTCAACCATTCAAAGTATATCCAAACCCCGCAACAAGAGGCAGTAAAGTAACTATTGACATAAAAACAGAAGGCGCTTATTCCATCCAATTATTTGATAATAACGGCAGGCTTTTGCAGGTACAGGAATTTGAAGCAGTGAAGGGCAGCACCCAAACAGCCGTTACTGTCCCATCTTCTGTAGCCGCAGGTATGTACTATATACGGCTGGTTAATGATAAAACCAAAAAACAATACACAGATAAGATTGAAGTATTATAAAGAACATAAATCGCACTTGTCATCCTCTGTCACCCCTTTAGGGGAGGGGGCAAACCAACGCTTATGAAAAAAGAATTATACGTACATATTCCAACACCCTGCCATGAGGACTGGCAGCAAATGACACCCGTTGATAAAGGCCGCTTTTGCCAAAGCTGCGCCAAACAGGTAGTTGATTTTAGCGTGATGAGCGACCAGGAGGTTTTGAATTATCTGTCCAAAGCAAGCGGTAACCTCTGCGGCCGTTTTGCAAATGACCAGTTACAAAGGCCATTGCAACCCATAAGAGAAGAAAAGAAAAAAATATGGTGGATGGCCGCTATGGTGCCTGTGCTGATGTTGGTGGAGAGGGGGAATGCGCAGAAAAAAGACAAAACAGAAAATGCTCCGCTGGTGGTAAAATTATCCGAAACAGTTTCGGGGATGGTATCTTATGATGATGGTTTGTCTTACGAAGAGCTGGGCGATCATAGAACACTCATAAAAAAAGTGACTGTTCAAAGGCAAAAAGGTGATTCAATTTTTTGTATTGAGGGCCGGGTTGTAGATGAAAGAAATAATGTCCCTATGCCGTATGCTTCGGTGGTCATTAAGGATAGCAAGACCGGCACCGTAACCGATCAAAATGGCAATTTTAAATTGACCGGAAGTGCAGTTAAAAACCATGTTGAAATACAAATAATGTCTGTAGGATTTGAAGTAAAAGAGTTATCTGTTTCGCTGAAAGATTCTGTACCTGCACCAACCGAAAGCTCTCATATAATTAAGGGTAAAGTTATAGATACAGGTAATGGCGATGCGATCCCTTTCGCCTCGATAAAAGTAAAAGGTACTAACCAAATTTGCACAACTGATACGGAAGGCCGTTTCAGTATACCAGTGGCCGCGCCGCATATTAATGCTTTATTGATCATATCAAGCGTCGGGTTTGAAGATAGGGAAGTGCCTGTTTCATTGAAAGATACTGACAGCATAACTATTAAATGCAGCCCTCACATGCAGGGACTTACCGAAATTGTCGTAACTGCCGGAAAGATGGCTTATTGCGAAAAACCAAAAAAAACAGATACTATCCCGGCACTCATCCGTAAAGTATTTCACAAGCAACCATTCAAGGCATACCCCAATCCTGCAACAAGGGGCGGCAGTGTGACCATCGAGGCAAGGAGCGAGGGGCTTTATTCCATCCAGTTATTTGATAATAGCGGCAAGCTATTGCAGGTAAAAGCATTTGAAGCTGTGAAAGGGGGCATGCAAACATCCATTGTAATTCCAATATCTGCTTCAGCAGGCATATATCACATAAGGCTGGTGGATGACAAAACTAAAAAACAGTACACCGATAAGATAGTTGTGATGTAGAATATGCTGCATAAAATAAATTTAAAAAAGATGTATGTAAAAATTTGAGGGTCTGCATCTGTATAGTAAATAATATTAAGTCAACTTAAAATAAATTGTATGAGATACATTATGTATATGTTTTTGCTTGCTGCCGCATTAACATTATCATTCACAAATATAACAAGAGTTATTACCGGCAAATTAACAGATGATAAGGGCAATGCAATTGCAGGCGTTTCGGTCAATATTAAAGGAACAAAAACGGGCACTGTAACTGATGTTAACGGCAAATACTCTATTACCATAACAGAAAACAAAACAATTTTGGTATTCAGCTATGTTGGGTTTAAAACAAAGGAAGTAAATGTAAAAAACAGAAATATTATTGATGTATCACTTGTACCGGCAACAGAATCATTGGATGAAGTCGTTGTTATCGGCTATTCTGCAAAGCGCAAACCTGGCGAAGAGGAAGGATTAACAGAAGACAAGGCATTCAGTGTTGATGTTGCTATGAACCTCCCCAGGTCTTCAAACCCAGAAGACATTGTTGATAAATTTGACTCATTGCGCTTCAATTCCAATTTCAACACCGCCGGTTACGACCAAATAGTGGAGAACCCTTTCCTTAAAGTAAATGATAACCCGCTTTCCACTTTCTCTATTGATGTGGATGCGGCATCGTACAGTAATGTGCGGCATTTTATAAACAATGGACAGTTGCCACCTCCTGGTGCTGTGCGTATTGAGGAGCTCATTAATTACTTTTCATATCAATATCCGCAGCCCGCAGGTAATGACCCTTTTAGTGTAAATACCGAAATGGCTGAATGCCCCTGGAACAGTAAACACAAACTGGCGTTGATCGGTTTGCAGGGCAGGATCATTCCGTACGAAACATTGCCTTCCTCCAACCTTGTTTTTTTAATTGATGTAAGCGGCAGCATGGATGAACCTGACAAGCTGCCGCTGGTGAAGGAATCGCTCAAATTATTGGTTGACCAGTTGCGCCCGCAGGATAAAGTTTCACTGGTGGTATATGCAGGCAATGCCGGATTAGTATTGCCATCTACAAGCGGCGAGAACAAAATAAAGATAAAAGAAGCCATAGATCAACTGGATGCAGGAGGCTCAACCGCAGGTGGTGCCGGTATTAAACTGGCATATGAAATTGCAAAAGAAAACTTTGTACATGGCGGTAATAACCGTGTAATACTGTGTACAGACGGCGATTTTAATGTAGGCCTGAGCAGCGACGATGCACTGGAAAACCTGATAGAAAAAGAGCGGGAGAGCGGTGTGTACCTGACTGTGCTTGGTTACGGAACCGACAATTACCAGGATGCAAAAATGCAGAAGCTGGCGGATAAAGGCAACGGCAACCACTCATTTATTGACGGTATAAGCGAAGCCAAAAAAGTATTGATAAATGAATTTGGCGGTACGCTTTTCACTATTGCCAAAGACGTGAAACTACAGGTAGAATTTAACCCGCAGGAAGTACAGGGTTACCGGCTGATAGGTTATGAGAACCGGATGCTTGCCAAAGAAGATTTTAATAACGACAAGAAGGACGCCGGTGAATTGGGCAGCGGCCATACGGTAACTGCCCTATACGAAATAATACCCGCGGGCATTAAAGACGAAGCCCTTAACAGTGTTGATGCCTTGCGTTATCAAAAACCAAAAAAAATAACCCCACAAAAAGAATACGCCGGCGAGTTAATGAATATAAAACTGCGCTATAAAAAGCCGGACGGCGATACAAGCCTCTTGCTTGAACACCCGGTTGTGAACTGGCAATCAAGCTGGAGCAAAACTTCTGATAACTTTCGTTTTGCGGCTGCAGTTGCGGAGTTCGGCATGCTGCTGCGTAAATCAAAATATAGGGGGGAAGGCGACTTTGATCTTGTTAAAACCCTTGCGGAGCATGCTTTGGGAAAAGATAAAGAAGGTTACCGTAAAGAATTTCTTGAACTGGTGAGAAGTACGGATATACTTGAGCAGGGCGATGATGATAGAACAGGGGCAACGCCACCTGGGTCCAACTAAAAAGTAAAATATAATGATCATCTATTGGATATTTTAAGGCTCTGTATTGTTTTTCCTCCTGTGCGGCCTGGGAGCTAATTTCTACCCTTAACCCGTGTTTAATTTTCATGGTATTGCGATGTTGAAACTGAAGAGTCGAAATGCATGAATTGTTGATTGGACAAAAGCTCCGGGCCGTACATGAGGGAAAGCTTTATTAAACCTTACAGGTTTAAAAGCCTGTATACTGATTGCCTTACTTTTTAAACGCTGGATGAAACTGGTTCAGCGTAGCTCTGAGATAATCCCTGTCAAGGTGTGTGTAGATCTCGGTGGTGGTAATACTTTCGTGACCGAGCATTTCCTGTACCGCCCTGAGGTCTGCACCTCCTTCTACTAAATGTGTGGCAAACGAATGCCGGAATGTATGCGGCGATATATTCTTGGTAATCCCTGCTTTTTTCGCGAGGTCTTTTATAATGTAAAAGATCATGATACGGCTAAGCCCCTTACCAAATTTGCTTAGAAAGAGTATATCGTCAAAGCCCTTTTGAATAGTTGCATGTACGCGGATGGATTCCCTGTAAATATTGATATATTTTATGGCATCAGTGCCAATGGGCACCAGGCGTTCTTTATCGCCTTTGCCAATAACACGAATGAACCCCACATCCAGGTACAGGCAGCTTATCCTTAAGTTTATCACCTCGCTTACACGCAAACCGCAGCTGTACATTGTTTCCAATATCGCTTTGTTGCGGCCGCCATCCGGTTTGCTCAGGTCAATTTGGGTAATAATGTTCTCTATTTCTTCAAAACTTAAAAAATCAGGTAATGCCCTTTTTAGCTTTGGTGCATCCAGAAGAGCAGACGGATCTGCCGTAATAATGTTCTCTATTAAACAATATTTGTAAAAACCTTTTATACCGGAGATAATGCGGGCCTGGCTGCTTGCAGTTATCCCCAACTCCCCTATCCAGGTAATAAATTTCTGAAGGTCTTTCAATTCAATCCCGGCAGGCGTTTTCATATTATTGCTTGCCTGCAGGTAAGTGGTGAGCTTGTCTACGTCCCGTAAATACGCTTCAACAGAATTATCGCTTAATGAGCGCTCTAGTTGCAGGTAAGCTTTAAATCCCTTTTTATATGTATCCCACATAATCCAGTTTATAGTTTACAGTTTGTAGTTTATAGTTCTTTAGCGTGGAATACTTTGCACCTTTGCTGCCTGCCGTTTGCCATTTGTGCTGCATTTCATGATTGTTTCAGGCTTCTCAGCTCTTATCTTAATTATCACAGCCGTTTGTACCGGAACCCTGGTAAATTTAGCCTGTTAAAAATTTTTATGCTCCTTTTAATCTGCGGATTAAAAAATCATATTACCTTTAAGCAATCCAATAATCCAATAATCCATGCAAAAACTATCTCAGATCGTCATTATAGATGATGACGAATTATCCGGCGTAATTAACGAACTTCTCATCAGGAAGTATGAATGTACTGAAAAAATCATAGTATTCGACAACCCCTATAATGCTATTGACTATTTCATCGCCCTTAAAAAGAAGGCTGAAAAAGAGTACGTAAAGTTCCCCGAACTGGTATTATCCGATTTTAATATGCCGGGCATGAACGGTTTTGAAGTTATTAAAAGCCTTCGTGACCTGGATTTGCCGCAGGAAATTAATTTCTGTATACTATCCGCATCTATCGACAGGATGGAACCGGCCATATTAGAAAAGCACCATGTGTTTAAGCAACTTATAAAACCCCTGGAAAAAAGAGAGTTTATGCAGGTGCTGGATGGCATACATAACATGGTTGGCGTATAAAGGGAAACAGGTTTTTTAACGGTTTAACTATTGCATCACCGATAGAATTTGCTGCCCCTCAGCCTTTATGGCAGCATCGTTACCTGTACGGGTAGGCAGTTTTACAAGCTTATTCAGTACCTCAATTGCCTGCGCAGGGCGATTTTTAAACTTATAAGCCTTTGCCAGTTCAAGGTAATTTGCTGCAAAATACTGCTCCTGTGTACGGCATTTTTCCATATAGATAATAGCACTGTCAATATCAGCATCCGGAAAGCTTTTATGCAGCGTTTTAGTAATGGCAAGCTTAAGCCAAGGCAGGTTAAGTACTTCATAATGCCACCTGCCTTCTACATAATTTCCCCTTGAAAAGTTTGGGTTTAGCGTAACGGCTTTATCAGCATATACTTTTATTTCCTTTTGCAGTTCAATTATCTTTTTATTCTCCGTCTCTAATTCCAGCAGCCTTCCTTTTGCCAACGCCATTGAATAGTTGGCCTCTGCACTGTTACTGTCGGCATCAAGCGCCTGCTGCGCGTAGTTAAGCGCATCCTCATAATTAAGGCGTTTATCATTTTTCGCAGTTTGCCTGCTGCCTATGTAAGTGTTTAGTTCAACACATTTAACCAGTACCATAACATTTTTGGGGTCAGCAGTTGCTATCTCTTTGTATTTGCTTAAGGCTTCAGGCTCTTTTAATTGCCTTTCAAGGTTTGATGCCTCTTTTATCTGCACATTCTCATCCTGTGCAATACCCAAAAAGCAAACAAGGCAGAGGCATATTATGAATGAATATCTCTTCATTTATCTATGGTTGAAAAATTAATGTATTTAAGTGTGGCTTTCATTGCCCTGGATGTTTTTTTAAAACACAGGTAACCCCCACAACACCCCTGAACGCAATAATAGGTGGATTTATTTTTTTAATATTAATGGAAACCTGCTCAACCTGTGAAAATTTCGTCAATATTTCCTGCGCCATAGCCGATGCAAGTGTTTCAAGCAGAAGGGCGGGTTTATCCATTCTTTTTTTAATGATATCATATACTATCGTGTAATCAATCGTATCGTGCATATGCCTTACCGGCATTTCGTGTGAACTGTGCTGCACGATGGCATTAACTTCAAATGTGCTGCCCAATATTTTCTCTTCCTCGTAAAAGCCATGAAACCCATCAAAAATTAACCCGGTCAATTCTATTGTAAGCATATGCAAAACTAAGAGACTCTTCATAATTATAGGCCACAAATAAAACAGGCGGCGGGCTGCCTTTGCTTTACCCCGGATAAAAAAAGTAACAAAAAAGTCACGGCACCGCCTGCACCCAATCCTGGTGTATAAGGCTTTCATCCTAATGACTTATTGACCTGCTGACTTTCCTCCTACATACTCTTTATACTCCCGCTCCCCGCAACGGTTTGCTTGATGGAAGGCGTGCCTTTATAATATACGTCGCCACTGCCGGCGATATTAACGTCAAGGTTAACGGAGGAGAATACTTTTGCGCTTCCGCTGCCTGCTATCTGCACAGTTACATTCTCTGACTGCAGGCCATCCGCATTGTAATCGCCGTTACCGAATATTTCAATTTTGGACTCTTTGGTTTCACCTGAGAGCGTAATATTACCGCTGCCCGCAATACTGCTTTCCACTTTTGGGGTGTTTACCTGCAGCTTCATGTCCCCGCTGCCGGCAATACTTAGCTTTAAATGGTCAGAGCCGTCAAATTTATCAGCACTGGTAATATTGCCGCTCCCGGCCACTTCCACTTCTTCCAGTTTGTCAGTGGTAACGGTTACTTTTATTTTATCATCGCTGCTCAGGCTGATGTCTTCTTTGGTCCTTATCACAAGGTTGCCGTCTTCCATGCGGGTAATAATGTAGGGCACCAGGTTTTCGTCCGCGTCAATTTTAACGGAAGGCGATGTGCCTTTGACGATCTCTATATCAAAAAAGCCCCTTGATTCAATGCGGGAGGCGCCGCTTACGTTGCGTGTTTCAGAGGTCATTTTACCATTGCCATGAACCGTTTCGCTGGAAATGATATTGCATGACCCGGAAATAAAAAGTATGCCGGAGTAGAATAGTATATTTCTCATGATTGATCTTTTTGGAAGTTTAAAAATAAGGAACTCTTTGCATTGGTGGTGATTATGATTATATGAAAGGGTGAAAAAGATTGTGGCGGCAGGACGGATTTTGCTTTCACAAAGTAGCACAGACGGAAAACTTTATACATTGAGGCAGAAACTCCCTGAAACTCCGTGCAAAAACCCCCATACCTCCGTGCTACAAAATAAAAACCCGCCGGGGTTGGCACAAGAATACATTACCACAGGGTTACACAGAGTCATTTTCACAGAGGAGCACAAAGTAAAAACCCCGGAGTTAGCACTCATTAGCCTCTACAATAAACTCCGTGAAACTCCGTGCCCAAACTCCTTTAGACTCTGTGGTAAGGATTTTGTGCCAAAACCTGCGGTTTTTTTATTTTTTACCACAGAGTCTATATGTAAAAGGTTTCGGTGCAGCGGCAGTCCAATAGATGGCTGCAAAGAAGAAATTTGCTGAAAAAATAAATAAACATGAAACAGCAATCTTCGGCCACGACCGAAACCAAAAACAAAGTTAGGGAGGTAATAGATTTTAGTGGTAAAGTAATTTGTGTGGGCATTAATGTTCACCAGAAAGATTACCAGGTGGCCAAAGAAGAACACAGAGATTCTGTGAATACAAAACTCGCTCAGTGAATAGAAAAATTTTGTCGCAGAGCTTCCCGGAGTTAATTTCACAGAAGTGACAGAGTTTTTATAAATGAATTCTGAGAGTATTCGGGGTAAACCCAGGAGGCTAGGCTGGTAGGGATGATAAAAGCATATAGATAAACCCTCCAAGTTTTTATTTTGTAGCACGGGGTAAAGGAGTTTTTGCACAGAGTTTCTAGGAGTTTCTGCCTCAATGCATAAAGTATTCCTCTATGCTCCTTTGTGAAAACAGCTCTGTATAACACTGTGGTAACGTATGTCTTTATTTTTATTCCACAAATTTCTTTTACAATTTTATAAACATTCCGTTCGTTATAATAGCTGTAACAAAGCACGGCAGTGCGTAACTTTACATTTAAATCATGCGTATGCGGTGGATGGTAATACTATTTATGCTTATTGGTACACAGGCTATTTGCCAATGCAAGACCTACATGATAGGCGTGCATGGCGACACGCTTAACTGCACCGATAAAACTGACCTTAAACAGGGCAAATGGGTGGTGCATATTCCAAGCCAGCATGGCGAACCCGGCTACGAGGAGGAGGGGGTATTTAAAGACAATAAAAAAGAAGGCCCTTGGCGGAGATATGCCCTGCAGGGAGATGTTTTGGCGATTGAGAATTATAAATACGGCTATAAAAACGGGCTGTGCGATTATTATGATATGTGGGGCCTTGAGCACGAGGAGAGCTGGAAAGCCACCAACCCCGAATACCCCTACGATACTATTGAAGTGCGCGACCTGCATGATGATTCAAAAATGTTCCTGCGTGTTATTAAAGTGGATGCTTCAACCAGCGAACACGGCACCTGGACGTTTTATAACAGCCAGCGCGGCACCATTATACGGCAGGAGAGTTATATATTAGGTCAGCAGGTTGATCCTATTACCGGCAAACCTGTAAAGCCACGTGCGCCGGGAATGATTAGTGATTCTACCGCGGTAGCAAAGAAAACAGGGCCGGTAGCAGCTCCATCCGAAGTGCAGCAATATGAAAAGAAGAATGCCGGCAAGAAAAAAATAAAAGTTCGCGACGGAGAAACGGGGAACTAAGGGCTAAGAGATTAAAAGAATTGAAAGAGGGGCCAAGAGACCAAAGGAGTGAAAAGAGATAAAGAGAAAGACATCTTCGGGATAATAAAAAGAAGTAAAGTGTACAGCGTCGCTTCTTTGTTTTGGAGCCTCCGCTCTATAAGCTCGGAGACTTTTGTAAAGCAAAAGATTCAAAAATTTTTGGCCCGAAATACCAACTTCTAAATCCCCCGCTCATTTATAATGACCATCTTCCAATCGTTGCAACAGTTCTTCCATGTAATACCTGAAGCCCGGATATCTCCTTTCTCCCGGGACCCAGTTCGCAAAAAACCAGCATTCCCATTCTCCACTTTCGGGCGGTATTAATAATAACATTTGTTCTTCTTCGTGGCCCCCAATAATGATACTCTTACGAAACTTATTATTGAATGACTCTTCAAACATACCCCCTGTCCATGCGCTTACCAGGTCTTCATCTACATTTACAAGCATATCTGCTTTGTCAACAGATGAAAGAGTTACATTCACTAACGAAAAAGGGTTAAACCCGTTGGATGTTTTTAGAAAATCTTTATAGTCCTGTGGCAATTGTAACCCTAAACGTTTCTCTGCTACCTCAATGTCAGTCACGGTTGTAGGGGGCTGGCCCAGCCATTTTGTTTCAATGGCCTGTTGGGAGAAATCAAAAGTGGTTTGCTCAATTGCAATCTCTGATATTTTCTTAAGAAGTTGCTGCCATGATAAATTGCCGTAAGCAAGCCGCCTGCCTTTGGAAAGCCGTTCTGCAAGGGCTGCTATTATTTCACTTTGTTCTTTTATACAAGCCTGCCGTGACAGCCCGAAAATTGGAGCGAGGATACCCGTTGACAGCAGTTTGGCCGTTGCTCTGTCTCTGAGTAAATAACATACCATATAATTGGCCCAATTTTCCAAATAGCCTTTACCCCATAAAATAATAAATTTCTTTGCTTCTTCAGTCAAGTTATTACGGGCAGCCAGTAACGATGCACAACCCGTAGCTTCAAAATATGAATAGCCTGCCGCTTGCCCTGACTGTATATATTTTTCTATGGCTTCGAGTATTACCGGCATCGTTTCAGACTTTTGGTAAGCTGCAATAATTGCTTTGGTAAATGCCTCGTGGCCTGTTAGTTCCTGTATTGGTTTATGTATAAATTTCGATGTATATGTTTCATTCCACGACGGAAAGAAGAACCTGCTCCAGTTCTCTTTTTCTATTTCTTCTGTACTTGTAAAATCAAATGGAATATTTGCAGGCCTCATCCCGGATATTTCCCACATTACCTGCAGGCCTTGATCCGGAAGCCATAAGTGGCCTGAGTGAGGCAAATTATTTGCCCATAAGTTCTCCAGAAAAATGTTTGCTTCGTCCACAAGGCCAGCCACCGCCCATTCAATTGCTTTGTTTGTTATGTGTATGTACACCTGTTCAAGTTCGCCAGATTGTATTTCTTTAAGCAATCCTTCGGTACTTTGTCTTGCCATAAGCAGGTATTTAAGGTTTTTCTATATTATAGAACCAAAGATATTTCTTTAGGCACAAATGGTTTGTACAATAATTGAACGGCGGCAACGGCATCAGAAAAAATGCGTTAAGAAAATTTGTTTGTCAAGCGTTAAGAAATTGGAGTAGTTGTACTTAAATTATTTAAACACCTTTTAATAAACAGCAAAACAATCCATAACATTTATCTTAAAGTAGTTATAATCTATCCAGGCAAAGCCATTATCTGCCCAAAGATTGCCCCATGAATTCATTATTCTGAAGATATTTTTACTGTCATCGTACCCTGTTACGGTAACAGCGTGCAGTTGCCCGGAAGAATGTTGGGTTTCATTCCATATAAAAGGGGATGAAAGATGTTCAAAATCTTCATCAACTGCTATAACTATGATAAGCACATGCTTTTCAAACAACAGCCTTTTAATAGTTGAAAGATCATCAGCCTTTACAATTGCCCATTTACTAATTTTAAAATTGGCAGCTTTTTTTATTTGAACGCTGTCCGGCACCAGGCTGCATTCAGTGTCACTGTAAGCCATGTTGCTCAAAGGGCTGGCACCCTGGTATTTTAAAATGTTCAGGTTATCAATAAGGCTGGTACAGGTGCAATCGCCCCTGGTTATTTGGTTGTAGGAGTAAGCAGGGCTAAGAACAGTGGAATCATTATAGGCCAGGCCCGTTTGCAAATGGTACCCATAACTCCCTGCTTCATAAATGGCTGCCCATGCAGCACAACTGCTTTGGCTGCCCTGGTCGCCTGCAGGCGGCATATCTAATATAACAGAGCCGGGTAATGCAGCCGTGGTTGCAGTTACCGCGCTGTCAGTATTAGGCGGGTATAAATTACCAAGCATAATACTCCGGCAATATCCTGTTGAATAAGGATAATTTTTTTGCAGTTTAGTGGTATCTTTTATTGACGGGTTGCCTGTTGCTGAATATTCCCTGGAGCATGAACCATATAAACCCAATGCTGCTGCAATAAATAATATTTTTTTCATATTTCATTTTTAAGGATAAAGGCCTTACAGGAAAAGTTGCTTTTCCTGTTTTATTAATGCCCTGAAATGGGTAATTAAAAAAAGTATACTAAGTTTTATAAAACGTTATGCATATTAACTGGTATAATGGAGAAAAAGGTTGGGTAAAGTTTTTTTATAGTTTACTGTTAACAGGTAATTGCCCATCTAACGAAGGGAAGACAATCACTATACGCGAAACTTTCTTTATTTTGTTGACCTTAAAACCATTTTAAAACATGTACAGGTATATCTTTATTATCATGCAGTTCTTTATTCAGTTTGCTTCAGGGCAAACCAACCCGCAAAAAGATGAAGCATTGATAAAAGCAGCAAGGGTGGCGGGTAATACCGCTATTGCGAACCATGATGTTGCCGGTGTGGTGCAAAACATATTGCCAGATTTCATCATTATCACGGGCAGGGCAAAGCAAGTTGCCGGCAGGGATTCAGTTGCAGCCTTTTGGAGGCAAACATTTGCAGCTATGCCGGGTGTGCAATACGTGCGCATGCCTTTACAGGTTATCATTAGTAAAAATGATTCACTTGCCTGGGAAACGGGCAGGTGGACCGCCATACATTCCTACAGTGCAGGCGGCAATTATTCTGCCATGTGGCGTAAAATTAATGGTGCCTGGAAAACCCAGGCGGAGTTGTTTGTTTCCCTGGAGAAATAGACGGTGCATTGCATATATGAACATGCCTGCGCCATTCATGAAATCCCGTTCTGCGAAGGGGCAAAGTACTTTTATGCAGAAATATTTTTTACGCGTGTTGATTTTTTAAAGTTTATTTTCTATTTTGATGCCTTAAACCAAACTATATGCCCGGACCCAAAAACATTCTTGTTACTACTACCTCTACCGTTCAAAACCTGGAAGTAAAGCAATACCTGAAACCAATATCCGCCCAAATAGTTGCAGGGGCAGGTGTTCTGAGCGATTTTGCCGCTTCTTTCTCTGATCTTTTTGGCAGCCGTTCAACTTCTTATCAAAAACGCGTAACTGCTTTGTATGATGAAGCCATTACCAAATTAAAACGTGCAGCTTTTGAGATCGGCGCCAATGGCATTCTCGGCCTCAGCATCAATATTGCCGAGATCACCGGCAAAGGAAAGGAGATGTTCATGCTGACTGCTGTTGGAACGGCAGTTATAATTGAGGGCTACGTGGAAAAAAGCACTATTTCCTTAACAGAAAAGTTTGAGAATGTGGGCCTTGACAAGTTAAATATGCTGAAAAAGAAAAGGCATTTGCTGGCGAGGGCCGCCAACATAATAATAGATGATGAGATATGGGACTTTATGATCACATACGAGGTGCATGAAATGTTCCCATACGTAGTTGCCCATTTAAGAAAACAACTGCCCAACCCCGAGATATTTGATAAGGCCTATAAAAGGACAGTTGATCTTGTGCACTCATTGCCTGAAGATCAAAAATTGAATGTTCTGTACACTGCCATTATTAAGGAGAATAACATATTGTTAGCAGATAAGCTGATCAGTATTGTTGAGACCCTGCACCTGTTAGATTTCAATCATATAAATGAAATATTACAACTGCAGGAATTTGAGAGGCAGAAACGGGCATTAAGACTCATCATGTATAATAAGCCATTTTATAATAAGGAGGACGTAGAAAAATTCAGGTCATTTATTATTCTTATCAAAGAAAAATTTGCAGGCAAAAGTTTCAAAGCAGATGAACTTACTCCTGAACAGGCAATAGCAAAAGTTGAAGAAAAGATAAGCCTTATTTTGGATTTTTTAGTGTAGGGCTGAGATGTCTTGTGATGCAGGGCATCGTCTTGATTTTCTAAAACATAATCATATGGAAGATCGTTAGGCTATATGCCCTGTACCTCCAAAACTTCCCGCCGGGCTCAATATATCACAATTGGCGAACCCTTATTTTTTGTGGAGTTATAGTTGCAAAAAATGGGCGCCCGGGAGTTTGAGCCTTTAGCAGGTAAATCAGGGCCTGAATAATTGCCTGCAATTCATCAAATGAGTACCTTAAAAATAAGACGCTTAACCCCCTGGTGTGGTGAGCAAATACCCATTCACCAAAATCTTTATCTTCTGTTAGCAGCAAATAATCGTATTGCAAGGCGATTTCGATTACTTGCTCATCTTTAATCCCCCTGGCCGACTCATAAATTGAGGTCACCGCAAATCCTTGTTCCCGAAGAGATGTTATAATCTCAAAGGGAATGTTTTCATCTGCAAGGATCATGCAACAGCTATTATCGTTTCATTGGAAATAACATCAGATGCATAAGCAAGTGCTGCATTAATAGCCGCTTCCGAAAGACCAGGATAGGCAGCTAATAGTTGTTGTTGAGTGCCCCCCTCTGATAATTTTTTCAAGATCAATGCTACGGTAATCCTTGTGCCTTTAATTACCGGCTTTCCGAGCATAACGTCTGCATGCGATTCAATATAATCAGTGTATAACATGGCCTAAGTAAATATAATATCCCAAATATCACTATTATTTACCAAGTTTATATAAATACATAAAATTTGTATCTTGCCCGGTCCGGAAGGGCTCAATGCATTGCAAATGAAATGGTTTCAGCCTTTCCAGGTTCGCCGTAGAGTTGGGCAGGACCAAAGCGCGCACACTACCCCATTTCTATGACTAATCGAAGCCTCCGGACTTCGGAGTAATATATCCTGTGTCTCTGGCACAGCATTAAAAGTCAGAGACTTTCTCCATAGAACTACGAAGTCTGTAGACTTCTCAGAGCAAAGAGCAATGGTTCTACGGCAGGCAGATTTCCACAGTTTTTCCCAGCCCACAAAGCCATGATTAAAACTTCGGAATGACGAAGCCACAACCGTCATGCTGAATTTATTTCAGCATCTTAAGTGAACGGTGAGTAAAGGAATGACAGGCACAAATTATTGGTAAGTCGCCTTATTCGCGCGCAGTAAGCACTATCTATTAATGTTAATGACCTGTATGCAAAACCAGTCATCAGATAAGACCCTGAAATAAATTCAGGGTGACGGCGCCGCGAGCGTCATGCTGAATTTATTTCAGCATCTTAACTGAACGATGAGTAATAACATAAACATATAAGCATAAGGCCTTCCAACCCACCTCCACAATCTCCTGTCCCTCCAAAGCGTTATATTTATAACAAAATGGCTGCACACGTTTACTCATCATCACTACTATGGAAAAACTGAACCTGTTTTTTTCTAAAATAAGGGAGCTTACGTTTTGGCAAAGGGTATTCTCCTGGAAGCCCTTGCGGAACCTGAGCTATGATGCTTTTGAAGAATACAAGATAATGGAAAGGAATGTATCAACGCTCAAAGCGGATATTGATATACTGGAGAAAGAGAACACCAGGCTGAAAGCAAAAGCAGGCTATCTTGAAAACGATAAACTGCAAAATGAAAGAAAGAACAATGAGCTGAACGAGATTGTAAGTTCCTTGCACAGATCGGTAGATAAACATGAGGCCACGGAAGAGCAAAGGGCCAGGAACTACGAGGAAAGGATCATACAGCTTAACCAGGTAAAGAATTCACTTGAGGCTGAACGTAACAGGCTAAATGACGAACGTGTAAAAGAAAAAGACGAAGCAATTGAGAAATTGAAAAAGCAGTGGGCCAGCCATGAGGTATCGGTTCAGCAGAGTATTAAGATGATCTGCCAAACGTATAATATAAGATATGTTGATGTGGTACCCTTTAAGGGCAACCCTGATAATACGATAGAGATATGTGATGAGTACATTGTGTTTGATGCCAAATGCCCTGCCAACGATGACCTGCTGAATTTTCCCAAATACATTAAGGCCCAAACAGAGGCTGTAAAAAAATATGCCGGTATTGAAGGCGTTAAAAAAGATATTTTCCTGGTCGTGCCTTACAGCACCATCGAAGTAATGACGCAGCGGGTGTACAATATGGGTGATTATAATGTGTATGTTATCACGAAGGAATCGCTGGAGCCCATTATACTCAGCCTGCAAAGGATAGAGGACTATGAATTTGCGGAGAAGCTCAGCCCGGAGGACAGGGATAACATCTGCAGGGTAATTGGCAAGTTTGCGCATACCACTAAACGAAAAATACAGATAGACCAATTTTTTGCTACACAATTCCTGGAAATACTCACCAGGTGCAAGAACGACCTGCCCTCCGAGATATTAGAACAGGTGATAGAATTTGAAAAGGCAGACAAATTAAATCCGCCTTCAGAGAAGAAAGCGAAACAGATATTATTAAAGGAACTGCAGGACAAGAATGCCCTCATTAATACCGAGGCTGTTATTAGGGATATTACCATCCCTTCTAATTTTGAAGAGATCAGAAATTTGGAATAGTTAGGGTGATGGCATTGGTACCGTTATGCGGAATTTATTTCAGGATGACGGCTGCATTTGCATTTGCCTTGTTAATTTTCGGGACGGTGAGGAAGCCGCAACCGTCATGCTGAATTTATTTCAGCATCTTAAGTGAACGATGAGTAATAATTTAAAAGATACAAACTGTTGGCAAAGTCGCATTATTCGCAGCACAGTAAGCACTATCTATAAATGTTGACGAGCTGTGTGCAATGCCAAGCTTCAGATAAGACCCTGAAACAAGTTCAGGGTGACGATACCATAACCCTCATGCTGGATTTATTTCAGCATCGTAAGTGAACGGTGTGTAAAGGAATAGCAGGTACAAACTATTGGTAAATCTAATGTGACGTTAAACACAAATATCTTACGCATTCAATTTGTTAATTTAATATAAATGCTTTATAACTTTAAAGCACGTATCTTTGGTTTTGGTGTTCAGAGAATATCGAACGATAAAAAAGTGAATGATATCTCACTCTCTCATTTTTCTGTGATCTCCGCAAAGTACTAAATAGCCCGCTACATTAGTTGCTCATCTCTTATGCCTCATTAATAAGGTATACTTCCTGATAAATTAACGCTGTAAAATATGCTGTCGCTTTGTATAGCCATAAATATTATTTTTTACCTATAAATGACGCTTTAAAAAAATCTAATGAAAAAATTATTCTTATTAGCTGTAGTAAGCATGCTTACTGCCGTTACCGTTTTTGCCCAAACACCAAAAGTTAATACTGATTCAATTGCACTGGCAGCCAGGATCAGCGAGAATCAGTTGAAATTAGGAAAACTGCAAAACCAGGTTGACCAGAAAACAAAGAACAAGCAGGATGCTGCAACGCAGGCGCAGAAGTCTGCAAACGAGAACAGCACTGCAGCAAACAACCTGACCACTGACCCTGACAACAGGAAATTAGCAAGACAAGCCGACAACAAGGCGTCTGATGCCAAAGGTGATGCGAGGACCTCAAGAAAGGAAACGCGCAGGCTTGATAACCTGAACAGCGATATAAACAGCTTAAAAGCAAAAATAGCTGATGATCAGCTTAAGATGACCAGGTACACACAGGACAGCACCACAGTGCACCCTCAGTAAACAGGAAAATAATAATAAAGGCCGCAGGTGTTAAATGCCGGCGGCTTTTTATTTTACCTGAACGATGAGCAGAGAAATGATCACGCTTTCCGAAGCCTGGAGACTTCGGAGTATTATGTTTTGTGTCTCCGGCAAGTGAACGATGAGTAGTAACTAAAAAGATTCAAACTATTAGCAAAGCCCACTACTCCGTAAAATAAGCACTATCTATTAACATTAGTGAACTGTGTGCAATACCAGGCTTTAGATAAGACCCTGAAACAAGTTCAGGGTGACGATACCGCAACCGTCATGCTGAATTTATTTCAGCATCTAAAGTGAACGATGAGTAAAGAAATAACAGGTACAAACTATTGATAAAGCCGCCGTATCCGCAGCGCGGTAAGCACTATCTATTAACGTTAGTGAGCTGTGTGCAATACCAGGCTTCAAATAAGACCCTGAAACAAGTTCAGGGTGACGGTTGCGGCTTTCGTCACGTTCACAATTTTGGGCAGGGTGGTAGCATTGCAACCGTCATGCTGAATTTATTTCAGCATCTTACGTGAACGGTGGGGAAAGGAATAACAGGTACAAACTATTAGTTCAGCCTGCCGTTAATCCAGCGTATCACTCAAATCCTTCCAATGACTGTTAAATTCATTGATAAGATTTATTTTCCATTCCCGGTGCCAGTTCTTTAAGCGCTTTTCCTTTGCTATTGCCTCTTCAATTCGGCCAAAATTTTCGTAATACACAAGTTTAGTACAATTGTATTTTGCGGTAAAACAATCGGGGTCAGTCTTTTCCTTATGCTGCTGAACACGCACGATCAGGTTAGAAGTTACACCTGTATACAACACGGTATGTATAACGTTCGTCATTATATATACCGAGTCTCCGTATTGCATAGTGCCAGGGTTTGAAGTACAAGTTACATATCGCAGGTGAAATTTACGGGCGAAAAATAACAGTGTTCATATTTCACCTGCTCTAACACAAGTCAGCTTTGACAACTTTTGAAAAGTTGTCAAAACTTCCCACTAAAAAACTTTCATTTCCCTCCCCGAATGGTGTCCCACTTTTCACCTTTTCTCACAAAAAATCTTTAAATTGTAGATAAGTTATGGAATGCTCTGTAGCTCCCTGTTCTGTGTTACGGAACAGCGTAAAGTTCTTTGAAAATATTGATACCACCGCCCCCGTCCGACTGGTCATTCGGGCGGGCTAAGAGAGAAGGAGGAATTTAGCATGGATGAATTCGTGTAACCTGTTTGCCGCCAGGCAGGTTCGTCTTAATTCGTGTTACTACGTATTTCAAAAATTCGTGTAATCCGTGCTATTCGTTAAAATTCGTGGTTAAAATTTTAAAAAATGAAAATATGCCCTGAGCGTGTACGGTTTTGTACGGGTCGCCCTCTGAAACCCAATGTGGGCGCGGGCTGTGGAAGGGGCCTTTTTTCTACCCGCCTTTTACCCGTGTTTTACCCATGTTCGGGCCGCATTTCACCCGCGTTTTACCCTGCTCAGGGCCTATGGACAGCCGCAACAGTAAAAACAAAGGGCTGCATTTTCTTACGAAAATGCAACCCTTATTATTGCTCTTTGAACCTGTGAACTCTGGAACCTGTAAGCCCATAAACTTTTGAACGCTCAAACATTCAAACTTTCAAACGCTCGAACTTACTTGCCCCCAAACTGTACCGCTGCAACACCGGTTGTTGCTGTTTCCTTAGCATCCTTCGGTTTAGAGACGATATATAGTGTATGAAAACCGCCGTCTGTTACCGCTTCAAGGCTTATATGCGCAATACCAAACTGGGCCTTTTTATCAGCAGGCGGCAACAGGCTGCCTTTACCCACCAGTTTGCCAGTCTCCCCATCAAGCCTTATCTCATAATCAAAGCCATATACGGGCGGGCTTTGCCAACCAACCATAAGGTTTGCAGAACCTACCCCTGTAAGGTCTATGCTGTCCAAAGCAAACCAGCCTTCGCCCTTAGGTGTTAGCATGTAATTGGTAC
>Ga0207159_1007_pt1 | contig 50860 bp, 44 predicted proteins | sample Alteio_BWMinHeat_23_FD_153511 | JGI IMG/M metagenome (GOLD analysis project Ga0207159, IMG submission 153511) | Enriched cells from forest soil in Barre Woods Harvard Forest LTER site, Petersham, Massachusetts, United States -... | ecosystem: Environmental > Terrestrial > Soil > Temperate forest >... | reverse complement strand
TTATTACTATTATTAGGCGCTCTACCAACTTGGCCTTATAGCCGCGGGTGGGGATATTACCCAAGCGGTGGTATAGGCACAATATTACTTATAATTATCATTTTATTGTTATTAGGCATTATATAGTACATTGGTTTGGTTGTGCTGAGCGTGAAAATTGACAAATGAGGCTCTTATAAAAATACATCGTATTTTGGGCCTTATTTTTTTATCATCGCAATTATCACTGGTTTTAGGGTTTCCCGGTATTTCGTGCTGCGGAAGGTATAATATTATTTTGTTTTTATGGTAATATTTATTGTCTTGATATTGATTGTGTTAGTGATCATTCGCAAAGTATAATTTTTCTGTATGCATAGTTCATTTTAAAGGGAGATTGATATGAAACGAATATTGCTTAACTTAGCTTTAGTTACAACGATTGGTTTAGTGGGATGTTCTAGCAATACGCAAAGCCAAAACACAGCTATTGGAGGAGTCACTGGTGCTGTTGTCGGTGGTTTGGCTGGCAATGCGATTGGCGGCGGCGGTGCTGGAATCGGCATAGGCGCTGTGTTGGGTGCGATTGCGGGTGGGGTGATCGGTCATAATATGGATAGCAGTGATGCCGGCCAATCTACGACAGCAATGAACAGTAACCAAATGAACCAGACTTCAAGCTGGACTAATCCGCATACTGGTGTCACTTACACTATGACACCCACCAGCAATTTCTTTATGGTGAAAGGCAATCCAAATTGCCGACGTTTCCATTTCACTGCTACCAAACCCAATGGCAAAATGCATGCTTATAATGGCACAGTATGCCGTATGGCCAATGGAAATTGGTATAGAGTTAGATAGTTATATTATTCGGCACAGGCACGAATTTATTTCGTGCCTGTGCCTTTAATTTTAAGCTAATTCTTGCGTCAGCGTAATCATCGTCAGCGCCGCATCGGCCGAATAGCGGCCCTTATTACTATTATTAGGCGCTCTACCAACTTGGCCTTATAGCCGCGGGTGGGGATATTACCCAAGCGGTGGTATAGGCACAATATTACTTATAATTATCATTTTATTGTTATTAGGCATTATATAGTACATTGGTTTGGTTGTGCTGAGCGTGAAAATTGACAAATGAGGCTCTTATAAAAATACATCGTATTTTGGGCCTTATTTTTTTATCATCGCAATTATCACTGGTTTTAGGGTTTCCCGGTATTTCGTGCTGCGGAAGGTATAATATTATTTTGTTTTTATGGTAATATTTATTGTCTTGATATTGATTGTGTTAGTGATCATTCGCAAAGTATAATTTTTCTGTATGCATAGTTCATTTTAAAGGGAGATTGATATGAAACGAATATTGCTTAACTTAGCTTTAGTTACAACGATTGGTTTAGTGGGATGTTCTAGCAATACGCAAAGCCAAAACACAGCTATTGGAGGAGTCACTGGTGCTGTTGTCGGTGGTTTGGCTGGCAATGCGATTGGCGGCGGCGGTGCTGGAATCGGCATAGGCGCTGTGTTGGGTGCGATTGCGGGTGGGGTGATCGGTCATAATATGGATAGCAGTGATGCCGGCCAATCTACGACAGCAATGAACAGTAACCAAATGAACCAGACTTCAAGCTGGACTAATCCGCATACTGGTGTCACTTACACTATGACACCCACCAGCAATTTCTTTATGGTGAAAGGCAATCCAAATTGCCGACGTTTCCATTTCACTGCTACCAAACCCAATGGCAAAATGCATGCTTATAATGGCACAGTATGCCGTATGGCCAATGGAAATTGGTATAGAGTTAGATAGTTATATTATTCGGCACAGGCACGAATTTATTTCGTGCCTGTGCCTTTAATTTTAAGCTAATTCTTGCGTCAGCGTAATCATCGTCAGCGCCGCATCGGCCGAATAGCGGCCCTTATTACTATGTTTTCCGCCCGCGCGCGCGAGCGCTTGTCTGGTCGTATTCGTAGTTAGCACGCCAAAAATAACTGGAATAGTAAATTCCATCATCACTTGTTGGCAACCTATACTCACTTGTTGGCAAACATGATCATAATGATCTGTTTCACCACGAATAACAGCGCCTAAGCAAATAATCGCTTGATATTTTTTAGAACGCGCTAGTAATTTTGCCATTAAAGGAATTTCAACTGCACCAGGCACTTTAATAATTTTAATAGCGCGATCAGAAAATCCTAATTCATTTAAACGGTCGACCGTGCCAGTTAACAGACGATCAGTCACTTCATGATTAAATTGACTGACCACAATAGCAATGCGAGTATTGATTTTATTGCGCTTCATAAAGATTTTGCTCCGAGTCGTTGGATGGATAATGCCGTAATTTAATTTGTTTCGTTTGCAAATATTTTTTATTATGTTGATTACAAAATGCTGGCATCGCAATCCGTTCAATTTCAGCAATACCATATTTCGTGAGATCTTCAATTTTGTGTGGATTATTAGTGAGTAAACGTATTTTTGCAAGATTTAACTGCCGCAAAATGTGTGCCGCCATATAATATTTACGCGCATCCGCTGGCCAACCTAATTCACGATTCGCAGTGACTGTATCTAAACCTTTTTCTTGCAAAGCATAAGCCTTAATTTTTTCAGATAAACCAATGCCGCGTCCTTCTTGATTAAGATAGATTAATATACCGCCTTCAGCACTAATTTTTTCTAGCGAATAATGTAATTGCTGATTGCAATCACAACGCTGTGACCCAAATAAATCACCGGTGAGACAAGCAGAATGGATACGTACTAAAGGAGCGTGCATCGTCTTTACATCACCTTTGCTTAATACAATGTGTTCTTGTTTATTATATTTTTCACGCATTAATTGCAATTTAAATAATCCGTAATTATCAAGAGGTATATTGGTTGAGCTAATTTCTTCGGTAATAATTTCCTGAGCTAGACGATGGGTGATGATTTCATCGATAGCCAACATTTTTATTTGATGCAATTCAGCAAACGCTCGCAGCCGTTGACCTTTGGCCATGGTGCCATCGCTATTCATTACTTCACATAATACGGCTGCAGGTTTAAATCCAGCTAAACGCACCAGATCAACTGCGCCTTCGGTATGGCCTGGGCGTTCTAATACGCCGCCATCTCTAGCTAACAATGGAAAAATATGCCCAGGTTTGACGATATCATCTGCGGTTGCATTAGCATGGATAGCCGCTTGAATGGTGCGCGCACGGTCAGCGGCTGAGACGCCGGTGCTAACGCCGGTTTTTGCCTCAATGGAGGTGGCAAACGGTGTGCCGTGATGGCTAGTATTTTCATGCGGTGCCACCATCCACGATAAACCAAGACGTTTTAACTGCAGTGCTTGCATGGGTAAACAAATAATACCGCTGCAGTGACGAATCATAAAATTAATCATTTCTGCATTCACATTTTCCGCAGGAAAAATCAGATCGCCTTCATTCTCGCGATCAGCATCATCAGTGAGGATAATCATTTTGCCTTGTTGTAGATTGGCAATGGCAGAATCTAAACGCGATAATTGATTTTTCATAGTGATTTTACCTGTAAAAGTTTTTCAACATATTTTCCTAGAATATCGACTTCGATATTGATCCAGGCACCGGGTTGATAATGTCTAACGATAGTGACTTGTTGGGTGTGTGGAATAAAAGTGACGGTGAGCCATTCAGGTGTTGTCTGAATGATGGTAATGCTCATGCCATCGAGTGTAATATAACCTTTATTAACCAGATATTTTGCTAAGTGCGCAGGCACGGAAATTTTTACTAATAAAGCTTGTCCCTCTTGCTGTATCTCCATAATTTGTCCGAGACCATCGACGTGGCCTTGCACATAATGACCGCCAATGCGACTGTCAGATTTTAAGGATCGTTCTAAATTCACTTCATTTAACGCGGAGAGTTTGCCGAGATTGGTGAGGCGCAAAGTTTCCGGTACAGCGCTGACATCAAAAATATTGTTCTGAAATTTTGTAACAGTTAAACAAACACCGTTAATAGCGACGCTGTCACCGATATTTAAATCGTTAAAAGCAATAGCGGGAGTAATGCTGAAATGACGACAGCCTTCGCCATCTAAAATGGATTTTATGATGCCTGTAGTTTCTACTATTCCGCCGAACATATTTGCGATCCTACATGAGTATTAATAAAAATATCCTTGCCCAAAAAATTGATATCCATGGATCCGAGAGCTAATTTTTTTTCTAAATTGCCAATAATAGTGGGTGCTAAATACACTTGAATTTTATTCACTAAATTTTCTTGGAAAAAACTTTGATGCACGTGTGCGCCACCTTCCACTAATAAACTAGTTATTTCACGATTGCCTAAGTGAGTTAATAACTCAGGTAAATCTATCAAGCCTTGCTGATTTTTCGCCGCCGTAATAATTTCGATATGATCCATTTGTTGATAGTGCGCAGCATTTTCCTCCGTAGCAACAAGTAGAGTTTTGGCCGGTGCATTAGTGGCAAATATTTTTAAATCTATCGATAATTTTTCTTTGCCAGTTAAAATAATTCGTAACGGTTGCTTGTTATTATGTTCATTATGAAAGCGCGCGGTAAGTTCTGGATTGTCTAGCCGTGCTGTCTTCGCACCAATCAAAATGGCATCTACCATTTGTCGGGTTTGGTGAGTGTGCATCGTTGATTCGTGACCAGAAATTTGCCGCGTATCATTTTGATGCGTCACCATTTTTCCATCAAGTGACATTGCCCATTTAGCAATGACCAAGGGTTTTTTATATTTAATATAATGAAAGAAAATTTCGTTAAGCGCTGTCGCTTCTGTCGCACATAATCCAATATTTACTTTTATTCCAGCTGCACGTAATGCGGCTACTCCTTTGCCGGCTACCAACGGATTGGGATCTAAACTCGCCGCGTAAATTTCTTTAACACCCGCTCGGATCAATGCATCGGTACATGGCGGCGTGCGGCCATGATGACAGCAGGGTTCGAGTGTCACATAAGCCGTGGCGTCAGCCGCCTTTTCGCCTGCCGCTTGCAGCGCGACAATTTCTGCATGCGGACCACCAACACGCTCATGCCAACCTTGGCCGACGATATGCTCGTTTTTTACAATGACACAACCGACCATGGGGTTTGGTGAAACAGTTGCACGGCCACGCGCAGCTAGCTGCAAAGCGAGCGTCATGTAAGCATTGGGTGAGTGGTTGGTCATGATTGCAAGCCCAGTTAGTTTTTTTATTCAGGGCTTAGATGATGAGCAGAGAGTATTTTTAGTGCCCACAAGAAAATAAGTAGAATCACCAAAAATAACTTGATAACATTTTCTTCTTTCATCCGGACTTTCAGGGTTCGTCAGACAATAACTTTGTTTTTTAGCATCCCATCTTGCAGTCATCTCGATGCGATCTTCATTCACAAAATCTCGAAATAGAATGACTATTCCTGCGATTTTGTTCAATCAGATCGCATCGATCTGACAGCAATCTGGGCGCTAAAAAGCAAAGTTATTGTCTGACGAACCCTACCGTCGGCTCTGGAATCACACCAGATCTGCTAACTATCTTTAAAACAAGTAAATTTTACTTATCTCAAAACAGTGCTCGCGGGCTCTTTTACAAGTCATCATAAAATTACCGCCGGTGGGGAATCTCGCCCCGCCCTGAAGTTAAAATGTTGGAGTAAAATTAAACCTGATTGATAGAATTGTCAATGGTTTCTAGCGCTAGTAGAATAGTGGGAGAGGTTCGATGAGCGAATATGAAGAGCATTTCATCTCTCTTGACCCGGAAAAATAATAGTTCAAAAATTCCCACTATCCTGCTTGCAAAAAACGAAGTAAGATACCAAAAAATAACTACAGGGAATGAAAGAACTATGACCATTTACCTCGTGTCAGCTGTTGCGGCATTAGCGGGTTTGTTGTTTGGTTTTGATACAGGGATTATTTCTGGCGCTCTGATGTTTATCCAGAAAGATTTTCCGCTGACCACACTCATGAAAGAATTGATCGTGAGTAGTGTGTTATTAGGCGCTATGCTGGGTTCGCTGGGAACAGGTTATTTAACTGATCGTTTTGGTCGTCGTAGTGTGATTCTGGTTATTTCTGGGATGTTCATTTTAGGCACGTTTATCGCCGCTTACGCTAGCAATGTGGCAACCATCATTCTCGGTCGGTTTTGTATAGGCATCGCCATCGGTGTGGGTTCTTATACGGCACCGCTTTACATTGCTGAGGTAGCGCCGCTTTCCATTCGAGGTGGGTTAGTTTCTCTAAATCAACTTGCCATCACTATCGGCATCATGTGTTCTTATTTTATTGATTATGCTTTCACCGATACGGCGGCTTCTTGGCGCTGGATGTTTGCCTTCGGCATTATACCCGCCGTGTTATTAGGTCTTGGTATGTTAGTGTTGCCAGAAAGTCCACGCTGGTTAGTTAAACAAAATCTTTTAGAAAAGGCCAAACAAACGCTCAGTTATTTACGTAAATCTAATCATATTGAAAATGAATTAAATGAAATTCAAAATAGTTTAAAAATCCGTGAAGCGAAATTTTCTGAAGTGTTTTCAGCATGGATTCGCCCCGTGTTATTTTTAGGAATCGCGCTTGCTTTTCTACAACAAGTAACGGGAATTAATACGATTATTTATTATGCACCGACTATTTTTAAATTGGCCGGTTTTCAAAGCACTTCCAGTACCATTTTAGCCACCGTCGGCATCGGTGTAGTGAATGTATTAGCGACTATTTTCGCCGTTTTTTATCTCGATAAAATTGGCCGTCGTCCTTTGTTATTAATCGGCATCGCCGGCATGGGTATTTGTCTTGCCTGTTTAAGTTTCACCTTGCAAGGAGGTACCGAGCTAATGCGTTGGGCATCAGTCGCCAGCATATTTATTTATGTCATTTGTTTTGCTTTTGGTTTGGGTGCGATGTTATGGCTGTTAGTGTCAGAAATATTTCCGTTAGAAGTCCGCGGCATGGCGATGGGTGTTGCTGTATTTAATTGTTGGTTGTGGAACTTTGCGGTGTCTGCCACCTTTTTAACTTTACTGGAAGCCTTAGGCCCAACACACACCTTTTTAGGTTATGCAGTGATGTGCGTGATTGGTCTCGTCATATGTTACTTTATTGTTCCTGAAACGAATGGTGTGTCCTTAGAACAAATTGAAGCGAATATTCGCAAAGGATTGCCGCTCCGAGAAATTGGTCAGCCGGTATTCCGTCCGGATCCTGTTTTAGAATCAAACCGATAGATCGTAATATGAAAAATATTATTACGTGGGATTTGGGCAGAACGAAATGTGCTGCAGCTTTGGTTAAGTATGATCCTAAAACCCAAGATTTATTTTGCGATGGTCATCATTCAGTAAAATTAAAATCTTGTTTTTCGCTAACTGAATTAGTTGAAAAACTGGAACATAGCTTGGATTTTCAATTTGCGGATGCAGACGCTATTTGCATTGGCGCTGCCGGCCAATATGATGGTGAACAATTGCATCATACTATGGGTTATCCTTATCCCATGCATATGGAGCAGCTAGCGCGCGATTTACATTGGCCTAAAATGGCCGTGGTGCATGATTACACGCCGATTGTTTGTGCTACATTTACTTCTTATATGCACACCTCAGAAAATCTCATGCGTTTAAATTTATGTGAAATGAATCCATTAGGCAGACGTGTTGCTTTAGGTGTGGGTACCGGTTTGGGAGCAAAAGATGGAATTTTATTTTCTGATGGAAATTTTTGGTTAGGTACGAATGAAGTAGGTCACATCGGGGTATCCGCTCCACCTTTAACGGATTATATCTATCAAAAACGTCATCAAGAATTGATCGCGTATTTACGCAGCGAAGGTATTTTAGCGCCAAACGAGCCTTTGTGTTTTGAAAAAATTTTATCAGGACAAGGAATTGTTCGCATTCATCGCTTCTTAAATTTATCCACGCATGATCATACGCCGGAAGAAATTGGTGGCCGCATCAGTGATGGGTTAGCAGAAGAAACTTTATTAATGTTTGCTTGGTATTTGGGATTATTCCTGGGCACTATGCAATTGATATTCATGCCAGAAGGCGGTATGTGGATTACTGGTGGTGTTGTGCTGAAACATCTTAAGGTATTTGAGTGCCAAGAATTTTTGCGCGGCATTGAAGCTTCGCCTGCTTATATGTCACAGCGTCATCAAATTCCTATGGGTGTGATGTGTAATCCTGAGCATGCGTTTATGGGCGGTGCGTATTATGCAGTGAAGCGGTTGTTAGAGGCTTAACAGGACAAACGGAGCCAGGAGCGGTAGGGTGGATTAGGTGCGCTCTTTGCACCGTAATCCACCTACAACACTCAATGGAAGGTGGATTACGGTGCAAAGAGCGCACCTAATCCACCCTACCGCTCCTGGCTCCGTTTGTTGTTTCATTCTGGAATTTGACTATGACTATCGTTGTTATCTCCCACCCTGATTGCTTACTGCACGATATGGGTGATATGCATCCCGAACAACCGGCACGCGTGCAAGTTATTGCGCAAGCCTTGCAATTTTCCAATCTTGCGTCGCAAATAAAAAATTATTCAGCCGAACTGGCGACTCGCGAGCAATTAAAACGAGTTCATGACCCCGATTATATCGAGCAAATTTTTCAAGTAGCGCCGAAAACAGGTTTAATTCATCTTGATCCAGATACCGCCATGAATCCACACAGTTTAACAGCCGCATTACGCGCGGCGGGTGCGGCAGTGCAAGCAGTGGATTTAGTGATGAGCGGAAAATTTAATCTGGTATTTTGTAATGTACGGCCGCCAGGTCATCATGCTACCCGCGGGCAAGCGATGGGATTTTGTTTTTTTAATAACGTGGCAGTCGGGGTGGCGCATGCGCTGACTGAATATAAATTAAAACGCATCGCGATTATTGATTTTGATGTACATCATGGTAATGGCACTGAAGATATTTTTCAAAATGATGAACGCGTGATGTTGTGTTCTTCTTTTCAATATCCCTTTTATCCTGGAAGTGGTGCTGACACGATCAGCCATCATATTTTAAATGCACCGCTGCCTGCAGGTGCAGGGGGTAAAGAATTTCGCGAAGTAGTTGAGCAACAATGGCTGCCAAAGCTTGAAACTTTTCAACCAGAATTAATTTTCTTTTCGGCAGGTTTTGATGCGCATGCGCAAGATGTCATGGCGAATTTACAATTTCATGAAGAAGATTATTTTTGGGTTAGCCGTGTGATACGTGATCTCGCGCAAAAGTATGCGCAAGGTCGCATGATTTCCATGTTGGAAGGGGGTTATGCATTGGATGTTTTAGGAAAATCGGTGGTAGCACATTTGCAGGGATGTGCAGAAAATGTAGTAGCATCCCCTTAGCCCCAGTTAAAATCTTATTTATTAACTCCTGTTACAGTAAAATCTATACGCACATCATCCTTTACAGTGTTTGTGTCAGCCCATTCTCCTTGGCCAACGCCAAATGCAGTACGTTTGATTGTTGTTCCGCCCTTCATAATTGCTTTAGTTGGCGTATATTCTTGCTGAGTAAATGTCAAAGTGACCGGTAAGGTTTTATCGCGAATAGTGAGAGTTCCTTTAGCTTGATAAGTCTTATCTCCCGTTTTGATGAACCCCGTTGATTGGAAAACAGCTTGCGGAAAAAGCTTTGTATTAAACCAATCGGATGTTTTAAGTGTATCGGATAACTGATTATAAACATCCGAGATTGAAGCCATATCAACTACGATTTTGACATTACTCTCATTCAGTTGATTGGGATCAAAATTAATTTCACCAGTGAAATGGGTAAATTTACCAGTGACAGGTGCGCCATTTTGAGTTGCAGTAAAAGATAAGCTGCTTTCATTGGGCACAATTTTCCAGGCTGGCACAGCCGCTGCTGAAATTACTGGCAACAAAAGCAATAAAATGAAAAAACATTTTTTGAATCGAATCATGATGCATCCTTAATGAGTGGCATGGCTATCACCTTGTTGAAGATGATAACTCATGCAAGTGCTGATGATTTTAAGGTCCGTTGACAATTCTACTAGATTGGCCAGAAAGCAGCCTAGCGAATTATCAACGACCCTAGCAGACTTATTGATTACTCTTTTTAACCAAAGCTGCCCATGCATCGGGGTTTACAAATACAGTGGTACGAGGACCCATACCATCGAGTTGGATGATAGTTGAGCCAGTTGTCCAGACATAATGATGCATATTCGCTGGAACAATTTGATAACCACCGGCCGTTAAAGCGGTCGATTTAGATTTATCTACTTGATCTCCCATGCCAACATTTAATGTACCGGAAAGAACAGTGACCTCTTCATCTGTGCTATGCCAATGAGGAAGAATGACAAAATTATTAGGCAATTTAAATCTAATTGTATAAGGTTCCGCTTTGCTCAAATCCCCACGAAGAATTACAATTTCAGCGCCTTTTGGAAATCCTGGAGCTGGGTTAAATTTAATATCTGATGCTTTAAATGATATGGGATTGGTAGCATTATTTTGATTGTCATCCGCTGCGCATAACTGTGGTGCGACGATTACATTGGCTAACAAAATTGCGAGACAAACAAATTTTTTAGATAACCGGTACATGTTGATTACTCCTGTAAGTCAATAGCGGCATAAATCTCCAAAATAAAAGCATAACTAATTCCGTGAGATATTGCACTCAGTTCATTGCGAGGCCGCCCCGTTTTTAAGCATAACGGGGTAAACTCCGCGTTTGGCCGTAGCGATTCAAGCAGCATAAAAGCTGGATTGCCATGCCCTGCAAAAAGCACAGGGCTCGACTTCAGCGGGAACCGCTGGTGAATATCTCGTTCATGTGACAAAGCGATTAAATTCTGTTATCTTTCCTTAAATCTTAATAGGAGCCCAACATGAAAATTTCTGAACGATTGATTGAAATAGTTTCAGCTAAACACTTATTGAATCATCCATTTTATCAAGCCTGGTCAGCAGGTGAATTAAGCCAAGAAATTCTCAAGGATTACGCAGCACAATATTACAAACATGTTGCCTGTTTCCCTCGTTTTATTTCCCGGGTGCATGCGGAATGCCCAGAAATTGCTGCTCGCAAAATATTGCTCGGCAACTTAGTCGATGAAGAAATTCATGGCACCGATCATCCCGAACTTTGGATGCAATTTGCTGAAGGCTTAGGGGCAGATCGTGCCGAGGTAATGAGCGCGAATGTATCAGCGACTACGCAGAATTTGATCGATAAATTTTCTGATCTCGCCGCCCGCGATTGGCGCGATGGTTTATGTGCTTTATTTGCTTATGAATCGCAAGTGCCTGAAGTTTCAGCCTCAAAAATTGCGGGTTTGCAAAAATTCTATGGCATCACCGATGAACGCAGCCTCGCCTTTTTTACAGCGCATCAAATGTATGATGTTGAGCATACCAAACAAGTGGCGATGTTGGTTGATAACTATGCCTCTTTAGAACAAGCAGAACAAGCCACCCGCGAAGCAGCCGATGCACTGTGGGGATTTTTAGATGGGTTTTGTCAGCAAAATAACCTGTGCGTAATGTAAGTTCTGTGAAAAAAGACCAAGTGTTAACATTGCAAGTTAAATGATTGAATGGACAATTTGTAGCTTCAACACTTGGTCGTCCCTCCTGGTTTAACCCTTTTCTATAGCTTCAAGATAATGCTTATATTAGAGCAAAATATGCACAAATAAATCAACTATGTTCATGAAAATTATTATATTTCTTGTCTTTTAATTAAATATTCTGGATATCAGCTATAATTAAATAATAAAGATCCTTCCTTCATCAGAAGAAGGAGAAAAAAATGACCAATTTTAGAATTATTGTCATTGATGATAACCAGGCAATTCATCATGACTTCATCAAAATTCTGACCACAAAAGAATCAAGTTCCGCCGAGCTTGATAAGCTTAGCGCGAAATTATTTAATAAAAAAATAGAAGATGTGACCTTGCCGCCTTTTGAAATCACCACCGCTTCGCAGGGCCAAGAAGGCGTCGCATTAATTAAAAAGGCTTACGATGAAAAATCTCCCTTTGCACTCGCATTTGTTGATATCCGCATGCCACCAGGTTGGGATGGAATTGAAACCATCAAACATATTTGGGAAATAGATAAAGATATTCAAATAGTAATATGCACGGCCTATTCAGATTATTCCTGGGAAGAAACCGTTGCCAATCTTGGTAAAACCGACAATTTACTTATATTAAAAAAACCTTTTGATCAAGTTTCAGTGCGACAACTGGCTTGTGCACTCACCAAAAAATGGGAATTATTACAAAACACACGGCAATATCATTCCCTGTTGAAACAAAAAGTAGCTGATCGAACTCTTTCCTTACAAAAATCTCTTTCCTTAGTCAAAGCGACTTTGGAATCATCCAATGATGGTATTTTAGTCGTTAGCGAAACGGGAAAAATTGTCGATTTTAATAAACGTTTCATAGATATGTGGCAAATTCCTCGAAATATTATTGAGACTAAAGATGAAAAACAATTAATAGATTTTATGCAAACAGAATTGACTAATGCCGACAAATTTAAAGAAAGAATGCAAGAAATCGAGAAACAGGCAGATAGTGAAAACATTGATGTTATCAAATTTAAAGATGGGAAAATTTTTGAATGTTTCTCACAGCCGCAATTATTAAACGATAAAAAAGTAGGGAGAGTTTTCACTTTCCATGATGTGACTAAACGAGCCAAACTTGAAGAAGACTTAGCATTTCAAGCAACTCATGATGCGCTCACCGGTTTACCAAATCGTATTCTATTATTGGATAAAATGCGGCAAGCAATAAAAACAGCGAACGAAAATAAAAGTTATTTTGCGGTTATGTTTTTTGATTTAGATCGATTTAAATTAATCAACGATAGCTTAAGTCATGCTGTGGGTGATGAATTATTAAAATTTACTGCAAGTCGTTTACGCGCTTCAATGCGAGCTGAAGATACGTTAGCACGTTTAGGTGGAGATGAATTTGTTATTATTTTTAATCTAGACAATGAAAATCAAATAATCAATAAGGCCAATCAATTGCTAAGCCTTTTCCAAAGACCGTTTAAAATCGCGGATAGAGAGGTCAGTATCACCGCCAGTATCGGCATCAGTCTTTATCCCAAAGATGGTGACTCACCGGATATTTTAATGCGCAATGCTGACTCAGCCATGTATCGAGCTAAAGAATTCGGTTCGAATAATTTTCAATTTTATACTGAGGAAATGAATGCGCGTAGCCTGGCTAAATTAGATCAAGAAATAGAATTAAGACGAGCCATCGCCAAGCAAGAGTTGTTTTTGTGTTATCAACCGCAATATGAATTATCTGGCGAAAAATTAGTGGCTGTTGAAGCGTTGTTGCGTTGGCAGCATCCGGAAAAAGGTTTGTTATTACCGATTGATTTTATTCCTATCGCCGAAGAAACAGGTTTAATCGTACCCATCGGTGAATGGGTATTGCATACCGCTTGCGCACAAATTAAAGCTTGGCAAGACGAAGGATTGCCGCCGATTCGAGTGGCAGTCAATGTAACCGAAAAACAATTTAAACAATCTAATCTCATTGAAACAGTAAAAAAAATATTACGAATTACTGGATTGAAACCTGAATTTTTAGAACTGGAACTGACTGAAAATGTCATTTTGAGTAACATGGAGATTATTAATTCTGTCACAGAATTAAAAAAATTGGGTGTGACGATTGCGGTAGATGATTTTGGCACAGGATATTCAAGTTTAAGCTATTTAAAAAGAATTCCTTTGGATAGGTTGAAAATTGATAGTTCGTTTATTCAACATATTCAAACTGAGGGCGATGATGAAGTGATTATTCGCGCGATGATTTCGATCGCTAAAAATTTAAATTTAGAAGTGTTAGCAGAAGGTGTCGAAACAGATAATCAATTAAATTTTCTTAAAACCCATGAATGCGGCGAGATACAAGGATATTATTTTAGCAAGCCGTTAACGGTTACTGAGATGAAAAAATTATTAAAAAATCCTGTTAAAGGCACTATTTCATCTTCATCATAAGGAGCATGATAATGCTGGGTGAATTCTTTCAATTAACCCCTCTTCCAACGAACCAAATGTTTGGAGTGTATGATTCACGCTTAGTTTTGTTATCTTATCTGGTTGCCACTTTTGCTTCTTATATTGCCCTAGATATCACTGGTAGATTGCGAGACGTGGGCAACACTAAATTAAGCACTACTTTATGGATTTGTGGCGGTGCATTTGCCATGGGTGCCGGTATTTGGTCTATGCATTTTATCGGTATGTTGGCGTTTAGCATGCCAGATATGAGTATCAGTTACGATCCGTTTTGGACCACGCTTTCCATGGTAGTCGCTGTGTTAGCATCGGCATTTGTTTTTATTTTATTAAAAGAAAAAATTAGATTATGGAATTTGATAGTCGGCGGAATTATTTTAGGATGTGCGATTGCAGCCATGCATTATACAGGCATGCAAGCCATGAAAATTGTGACTGATATTCATTATCTTCCCGGTTTATTTATGCTTTCGATTTTGATTGCTATTTTAGCTTCAGAAGCAGCAATATGGCTGGCATTGAAAAGTAATCAAGTAGTCGCTAGCCTACGTATGCGTTTAAAAATTGTAAGCGCATTTGTCATGGGAGCCGCCATTTGTGGAATGCATTATACCGGCATGGCTTCTGCCGTATTCACGCCAAAAAGTACGGCAGTGCCTATTACCTCTTCGCTTGATCCTGGAATTTTAGCTATCAGCATTGCGGGTGTAACATTTATTATTTTGGGCATTGCAGTCATTGTATCCACTAATAAAGAAGCCCAAAATCAATTAATGATGGCCAAAGCTCGTCAAGCAGGAATGTCCGAAGTGGCTGCAAGTGTGCTGCATAATGTCGGTAATATTTTAAATAGTGTGAATATTTCAACTACGATGCTGTCGGATAAAATTTCTCATTCTAAATTAGATGAATTATCAGATTTAAGTAAATTGATGAATACACATAAAAGTGATTTATCAGAATATTTAACTCGTGATCCGGCGGGCTCAGAAATTCCAAATTATATTAATAAACTCGCAGATCAATGGAAAAAAGAACAAGCAGATTTGCTGGATGAAACGGCTATTTTAACAAAAAACGTCGAACATATTAAAGATATCATCGCGATGCAGCAAGATTTAAGTAAGGTCACTAACCTGGAACAAATTGTGACAATCGATAATGTGATGGATGAAGCATTATTTATTACTGGTATTGAAATTAATCATCCTGAAATTAATATCGAAAAAAATTATAAAGCACTGAGGCCAATATTAGTGGATAAAGTAAAACTGTTACAAATCCTTGTTAATTTAATTCGTAATGCGAAAGATGCCGTAGCAGAATCTTTTGTTGAAAATAAAAAAATTACTTTGACGCTCAATGCTAATAGCACGGATAAAGTGGTGATAACTGTAGCTGATAATGGAATAGGTATTTCCTCGGGAGATATAGTACGAATTTTTGCCTATGGTTTTACTACTAAAAAACAAGGCCATGGGTTTGGGTTGCATTCCTCTGCTTTGGCCGCCAAAGAAATGGGAGGGATACTAAAAGTGGATAGTCAAGGTTTAAATAAAGGAGCAACGTTTACTCTCGAAATTCCTTATAAGATTCCTAAGAAGTAAGGTTTATATCATTGATCTAACATCCATCTCAGCGTTATAATTCGAAATAATTCAATTGAGGCGGTCAGGTACCAATGTTTACCTTAAATCAACCCTTATATAGTGTGTTTTGGCCAACGCAAAATAAATTAGCCAAAGAATTGAGCCTTATTTTACTTGGCATCGTTTTATTAGCTTTTTCAGCCCAAATTATTATCCCCTGGCAACCAGTGCCCTTGACCTTTCAAAGTGCCACTGTCATTTTGATTGGTTGCCTATATGGCGCACGATTAGCTAGTTTCACTGTGCTTGGCTATTGGCTAGTGGGTTTGCTTGGTTTACCTGTTTTTGCACAATGGTCTAGTGGTCTAGGGGTGTTTTTGGGCCTTACCTCTGGTTATTTAATTGGCTTTTTACCGGCCGCAGCCATCAGCGGTTATCTCGCGCAACACGGCTGGGGCCGCAATATATTAAGCGCTTTTTTGGCGGCTTGTTTAGGTGCGGGCGTTATTTTTTTAATGGGCATGCTCATGTTAGCCAAATTTATCGGTTGGCATAAAGCTTTCCAATTTGGTGTACAACCATTTTTACTGACTGAACCGGTAAAATTATTAGCCGCTGCTATGATTGTGCCGCGTTGCTGGAAATCATGACGCCAACTATTACGTTTCGGGCGCATCATTTTCTTTGTGCATTATGCTTTCGCGGTAAGGGATATTCACCGGATTTTATCGTTAATTTCACGAACATCATGGAAAAATTGCAAGGCGCGGATGGTGACGATACCATGCTAACGGTAGTCGCAGATACGGATGCTATTTGTTCACCTTGTCCACATCGCCGCGAGCAACGGTGTACCTCGCAAGAAAAAATTGTTCGGCTTGATCATGCGCACATGACGGTATTAGGCATCAAGCCAGGAGATACGCTAACTTGGGGTCGAGCTAAACAATTGATCGCAGAACAGATGACTCTGCAGAAATTTCATCAAGCCTGTGCGCCTTGTCAGTGGAAAAAATTGGGGATTTGTGAAGAGGTGTTGAATAATGTCGTGCGTCCACTATCAAAATAATGAATTATACATTGAACAAATGAGCTTGCGAGATATCGCGGCAAAATTCGGTACGCCGAGCTATGTTTATTCTAAATCGATATTAGAAAATAATTGGCATGCATTTGATAAAGCCATGCATAAACTGAATCATCAAATTTGTTATGCAGTAAAAGCCAATTCTAATTTAGCTATTTTAAATTTATTTGCCCGGCTTGGTTCGGGTTTTGATATTGTCTCTGGCGGAGAATTAGAGCGAGTGCTTCTTGCGGGCGGTGATCCCAATAAAATCGTTTTTTCAGGTGTCGGAAAAACTAGCGAAGAAATTAGCCGCGCTTTAGACGTTGGAATTTATGGTTTTAATGTGGAATCTGAACAAGAATTAAATCGCATTCAAGTCATTGCTGAACAAAAATCAAAAGTTGCGAATATTAGTTTACGAGTTAATCCAAATATTAATCCCAATACGCATCCTTACATAGCGACTGGGCTTTATGAAAATAAATTTGGGATTGAGCTAGATCAAGTGTTACCATTGGCGGCACAGATTTCGCACGTTTCATCTTTAAAATTAACAGGAATTACTTGTCACATCGGATCGCAAATAACAGAAATGCCACCTTTTGTGGAAGCAGCAGAATGCTTATTAAATATTTATCAGCAGCTTAAAAAGCTTGGGTTACACATGCAACATTTAGATATTGGCGGTGGTTTAGGAATTCGTTATCGTGAAGAAGAGCCGCCGACTATGGTTGAATATGCTGAAATACTCACTGAACGATTACGACATTATCCGATAAAATTTTTATTCGAACCTGGTCGTGTTTTAGTGGCGGATGCTGGAGTTTTATTAACGAAAGTTGAATACATTAAACAAACTGCGCATAAAAATTTTGCTATTGTCGATGCAGGAATGAATGATTTGTTGCGGCCGGCTTTGTATGGTGCTTGGCAAGAAATTCAACCAGTGCAGAAATATGCAGGTACTGAGATGGATTATGATGTAGTGGGTCCAGTGTGTGAATCAGCTGATTTTTTAGGGAAGAATAGAAAACTAGTCATCAGTGCAGGGGATTTACTGGTAGTGGAACAAGCGGGTGCCTATGGTTTTTGTATGAGTTCGAATTATAATACGCGTGGCCGTGCGGCTGAAATTTTGATTAATGGTACAGAGATGACTTGTATAAGATCGCGTGAGACAATACAGGATTTGCTACGACATGAGATGGATTGAAAGAGAATAAAATTTGTCATGCCAGCGAAGGCTGGCATCCAGTATAAAATATTATAAACTGGATGCCAGCCTTCGCTGGCATGACAAAGTATAAATTTTAAAAAGGAACATAAAACATGGACTTTAACTTATCCTCTGAACAAGAAACATTCCGAAAACTCGCTCACGACTTCGCTGAAAATGAAATGCAGCCTTTCGCTAAGCAGTGGGATGAAGAAGATATTTTTCCGGTAGAGGCTTTACGTAAAGCCGCTGGCTTAGGATTTGCTGCACTTTATGCACGCAGCGATGTCGGCGGCACTGAGCTTTCGCGTATGGATGGGGCAATTATTTTCGAAGAATTAGCAACGGCTTGTCCATCTACCGCATCTTATCTTTCCGTGCATAATATGGTGGCCTGGTTAATTGATAAATATGCGGAAGATTCACTGCGCCAGCGTTGGTTACCCGAGCTTGCGACCATGGAAATATTTGCTAGTTATTGTTTAACTGAACCAACTTCTGGTTCTGATGCGGCTTCTCTAAAAACGACCGCTCGCAGAGAAAACGAGGAATATATTTTAAATGGCACGAAAGCATTCATTTCCGGTGGTTCTACTAGCGATATTTATACTTGTATGGTACGTACCGGAGAAGAAGGGCCAAAAGGAATTTCTTGTATCTTAGTAGAAAAAAATACGCCTGGCTTGAGTTTCGGAAAAAAAGAAAAAAAATTAGGTTGGCATAGTCAACCGACCACTATGGTTTTTTTTGAAAATTGTCGAGTCCCAGTGAGTAATCGTATTGGAGCTGAGGGCCAAGGTTTTAAAATTGCCTTATCGGCCTTAAACGGCGGTCGGGTCAATATTGCTGCTTGTTCTTTGGGTGGTGCTAAAGCTTGTTTACGTTCAGCGCGGCAATACATGTTAGAGCGTGAACAATTCAAAATGAAATTAGCCGAATTTGAGGCGTTGCAATTTAAAATTGCCGATATGCTGACAAATTTTGAAGCGGCACGCTTAATGGTTTATCGTGCTGCATCAGCGTTAGATCAGGGGGATGTAAATGCCATCACTTATTGTGCGATGGCAAAACGATTAGCAACGGATGCTTGCTTTCGAATTTGTGATGAAGCGCTACAAATTTACGGAGGCTATGGTTACATTAAGGAATATCCTATTGAGCGATATTTTCGTGATTTACGCGTGCATCAGATTTTAGAAGGCACCAATGAAATCATGCGGGTCATTATGGCAAGAAATATTTTTGCAGATCATTTTGTGATCGAGTAAGCAGCAGGGGATCTAACTATTTTTTAATAATTCATAATAATCCATTTTTTTAAATTCATGATCTTCATCACTTTCAACAAAATCAACTTTAACATCAGACGAGACAATAATTTCATTTTTAATAGAGGCCCTGATATTGGCACAAAATTCTAAAATTATTTTTTTTACTTCCAATGAAATTACATCATGAGATAATTTAACAGCAAATTGCTGAATATGATCGAGACGAAATTCTAAAAGATCTTCGGGGTCATGATTATAAAAATGAAATATATTTTTGATATTTCTGCGATGGTTAACAGATATATGAAACAATACATGTGGATCGTCTAATAATTTATAAGATTTTTTAAAATCCTTAATTGCCATGTCAGCTTGTAACACGAGTGAACGTTCTTGTTTTGAAACCTCTAAATAATTACGATCTTCATTCATATAAGCTAATTTAAGCAGAGCAATTTTCGCATGAAACTCATTCACTAATTCAAAGTTAACTGGCATGTCCTTGCCTCACTTTACTATTGTCGAATTGCTTCGTAAGTGTATATTATTAATAATGGATATTTTATTCAAGGAGAGAGTCATGGCATGGCATGAGAAATTTCTTAGAACGTTTTTATCGCATGTGGAATTTTTATTTGTTATCCTGGCTCCGTTGAATTATGAACAGACCATGAGTTAACTTCCGAAGGTAAAAGTATACATTTCTAATTGCGGTGAATCAGCGGTTATTTCCAGCATTCCTGTCATCGGTTCTTTTAGTTTAATTAAACGATATAACTTGTGTGAGCTCACTAGCACACTACTGTCAATCACATCGGTATCTTTATTATTACTAAGTAATTTTCCATCTAATGTTATTTTCAATTTAATAGGTTGGTTGTTGGCACTACCCATGACAGCGAATACCGATCCTGCATAGAAATTCAATTTAATGGCAGCGCCTGCTTGAGTGGCAATAAGGGCTTGTGGGGTGATTTTCCATTCTCCATTTAAGGCCCAACCATTATCAGGTAAGGTTGCCGGATAGCTGTAGCTACTTGCGACATCTTTAGCAATACTTTCTGGGCTATAAAAATTTTCGATACGCGCATATCCCAAATACGTTTCAGGAGTTTGAGCGGCAGAAATGGATGCGGCTACTGCCACCGGCATAATTTGTGCTTTTAATCCTAATAAAAATCGAATATTGTTTTCCGTGATATCGTAATCGCCTTCACCAAAATGTTGGTAAACCACCAGTCCATTTTTATCGATCAGATAATGTGCTGGCCAATAGCGATTATTATAATTTCGCCAAGTACTAAATTGATTATCCAACGCAATCGGATACTTAATGCCAAATTGTGTTACTGCGCCTTGCACATTCTCACCTTTTTTTTCAAAATCAAATTCAGGACTATGTATCCCGATAATCACCAAACCTTTATCATGATATTTTTCATACCAGTCTTTTAAGTAGGGCAAAGTTCGAATGCAGTTAATGCAAGAATAATCCCAAAAATCAATGAGCACGACTTTTCCTAATAATTGCTGCATGGTGAGCGGTGGAGAATTGATCCAACCAGAAATATCTATAAAAGCAGGAGCAGGATAAGGATCTATAATGCCATCTATTAATTTTAATTGACTTGAAGTTTGAGTTTGTGAGCTTGTCAACGAAAAAGTAAAACGACCAAATCCATACACCATATAAGCAACTGCAAGAATAATTATTACACCGAGTAGTTTACGGATCAATGAAGCGTGTTTATGCATAAATTTAAATTTATACATAATTTCACGGCCAAATAATGCAATGACAAACATGGGAATGCCAGCCCCGATACCAAAGGCAAGTATTGTAAAAAATCCACTAATATTGGTTTGCTGCAATACGGTTTGTACAATCACTGCTGCAAGAATAGGACCGGCACACGGCGTCCAAATAATTCCAATTAAGCCGCCAAAAAGAATGCCGCTTACAAATCCGTTTTGAGTTTGACTGATCTTTAAGTTATTTCCTATATTAGCTAAATGTCGCGTCAGATAAGTAAATTTTTCAGTAAGGTAACTGGAAATCATGATTAACCCAAATAAAAATAACAATACGAATGAAATATTTCTTACTAAATTTAAATCGATACCAGAAATTCTAACTAACGTGCGGGCAAAAAATGTAAAAATAACAAATGTAAAAATGAAACCAACAATGATTCCCAATGGACGGCGTTTATCTCCAGTAATCGAACCCGCTAAAATAAAAGGTAAAATAGGTAAAATGCAAGGCGAAGCAATTAATGCGAGACCTTCCAAAAAAGCTAAACCGATATTAAGTAGTTCATTCATGAATGTTCAACCTCGAGCACCAAAGCTATTTGATTAGCACAGGCCTCTAGCAAACGCGTTTGTTCAGGGGTAAATAATATTTCTGAACGCAAAGGGCGAACTCGCAAAACACCCACTGGTCCTTGTTGACTTAATAATGGCACATAAAGAGCATTGGAAAATGGTAAAGTATCGGTACCTCGACCTGCAATTTGTCCTAGATCAAAAACCCAGCGCGCTACGCTGAGCTCTTTTTCATTTAATGGTTGTGCAGATCGAAAACTTGCCCGTATTTCCAAGCGATTATTCTCGGGTAGTAGAATTAATACTTCACTATTAAAATATTCACCAATATATTCAGTTCCGACCCGTAAAATATTCAATTTGCCGCGTGCAGTGGCTAATTGACGGATCAATGCGTGTAACGTAGCGGAATGTTGTGCTGTGTCATGTTCTAAAGCAGCGTGGCGTCGGGTAATAACCGTGAGATATCCAATCACTTGGCTGATGATTAACATCATCACTAAGGTAATAAAATTTTTTAAAGAGAACACAAAAAAACTATAATAAGGCGGCACAAAGAAAAAATCATAGGCAAGCATGCTTATAATAGATGCAAAAATAGTAGGGCCTGCTTCACCTAAAAGCGCGACTAAAGTAACACTCAATAAATAAATCATTATCAAATTACTAGCGGGCAATATAGGAAATAAAAAAATATTAACGAGAGTAGCGATAGTAATGATTCCAAATGCGTTGCCATAATAATGCCAGGCGGTCCTTCGCTTAATAGGAATAGTTTTTGTGGTAGGCTTTTCTCCTTTTTCACCAGTAATGACATACACATCTATTTCACCGCTATGGCGAATAAGTTCGTCAGGAAGACTGCGGAAAAAAATATCGTGCCAACGTGTGCGAATTTGTTTGCCAATGACAATTTGGGTAATATTTTGCTCGTGAGCAAAATTTAAAATTTCTTTTACAGCATCAAAACCAGTTAAAATTCTAGTCTGCGCACCCAATTGTTCTGCAAGCCGCAAATTTTGCACCATGATATTACGTTCTTCGTCAGATATTTTTTTCTGTGGCCTATCGACGTGTATGGCAATCCAATCCGTCTGTAAGTTAGCGGCTATGCGTCGCGCGGAGCGAATGAGTTTGGCTGATTCAGCGCTATAGCCAACGCAAACTAAAATTTTATCTTTGGTCGGCCAAATATGTTTAATGCCTTGATCTTGTCGATATAAGAGCACTTGGGTACCAACCCGCTCAGCGGTGACGCGCAAGGCTAATTCGCGCAAAGCAATTAAATTTCCCTTACGGAAAAAACTTTCTTTAGCGAGTTCGGCTTGGGGCCCGAGATAAATTTTTCCTTCTTTGAGACGCTTTAATAATTCTTCAGGAGGCAAATCAATCAATTCTATGGTATCTGCCATGTCTACCATGGAATCGGGTACCGTTTCTTTAATCTGGGTATGGATGATTTGCGATACCACATCGTTGAGACTTTCAATGTGTTGCACATTCATTGTTGTGTAAACATCAATGCCACGATCCAATAGTTCTTTAATGTCTAACCAACGTTTGGGATGACGAGATTCAGGAACATTGGTATGTGCCATCTCATCTAATAAAATTAATCCTGGATTGCGTTTGAATGCCGCATCAAGATCAAATTCCATTAGAGCACGTCCGCGATAATCCATGGTTCTGCGCGGAATAATCTCGAAATTTTTTAGCATGGCTTCAATTTCTTGGCGACCATGTGATTCAACAATGCCAATGACCACATCCAGACCTTGATTGCGTAACGTCTGAGCGTCATGCAGCATGCTATAGGTTTTACCAACACCAGGTGCGGCGCCAAGATAAATCTTTAGTTTACCGCGTAGTTGGTGCTGTTCCTCTTCTTTGATCCGCTGCAATAATTTTTCTGGACTAGGACGTTCTTGCATATTTTCCCTAAAATAAGTTAAGACCAGCCAACAACAAATCAATCAGTTTAATTCCTATAAACGGAATAATTAATCCACCGATACCATAAATCAAAACATTATTTTGTAGTAAACGGGCTGCGGATAAGCGGCGATAAGTTACGCCACGAAGCGCTAATGGAATTAATAAAATAATAATCAGCGCATTGAAAATCACGGCTGATAAAATGGCACTATGGGGTGTAGCAAGATGCATAATATTTAATGTATTTAACACGGGATAGGTAGTAGCAAATGCCGCGGGTAAAATCGCGAAATATTTTGCGACATCATTGGCGATACTAAATGTAGTTAGCGCTCCGCGTGTCATCAATAATTGTTTACCAATTTCAACGACTTCAATTAATTTAGTCGGATTGGATTCGAGATCGACTAAATTACCGGCTTCTTTCGCGGCTTGTGTGCCGGTATTCATGGCTACCGCTACATCGGCTTGTGCCAGTGCCGGTGCGTCATTAGTGCCATCACCGGTCATCGCGACGAGATAACCTTGATTTTGCAAACGTCTAATTAATTTTAATTTATCTTCAGGAGTGGCATTAGCTAGGAAATCATCGACGCCGGCTTCGGCAGCAATGGCGGCGGCAGTCAGTGGATTATCTCCAGTCACCATAATGGTACGTATGCCCATTTGTCGCAATTGTGCGAAACGTTCGCGAATGCCGCCTTTGACAATATCTTTTAAGTGAATCACGCCGAGCACTTTCGCGTCTTCGGCGACGACTAAAGGTGTGCCGCCTTGGCGACCGATAGCATCTATGCTGGTTTGTAGCGAAGCAGGGATGCTGCCGCCAAATTGTTTTACATAGTTATTAATTGCTTCTTCAGCACCTTTGCGAATTTGTCGACCAGGTAAATTCGCACCACTCATTCGAGTTTGCGCTGTGAACGGTATAAATGTGGCACCGATCTCAGCAATTTCTCGACCGCGTAGGTGATATTTTTCTTTTGCTAAAATGACAATGCTGCGTCCTTCGGGTGTTTCGTCAGCCAATGAAGCAAGCTGCGCCGCATCGGCTAGCGTTTGGATATCAACACCTTCGGCGGCAATCAATTCCGTAGCTTGACGATTCCCAAGCGTAATCGTGCCGGTTTTATCTAACAATAATACATTGATATCACCAGCGGCTTCCACGGCGCGACCAGATAGAGCAATGACATTGGCTTGAATCATGCGATCCATGCCAGCAATGCCGATGGCAGAGAGCAAACCACCAATAGTCGTGGGTGCTAAACAGACGAATAAAGCCACTAATACGGTGATAGCGACTACTTTGCCAGTGCCTGCAGCAGAGACGCTATAAATTGAAAATGGCAGTAAGGTTGCGCAAACTAATAAAAATATCATCGTTAACGCGGCCAATAAAATGGTCAACGCTAATTCGTTCGGTGTTTTTTGACGTTTAGCACCCTCGACGAGTGCGATCATATGATCAATAAAAGTTTCACCCGGATTGGAGGTGATGCGGATAATCAACCAATCAGAAATCACTTGTGTGCCGCCAGTCACTGCATTACGATCACCGCCGCTTTCCCGAATCACGGGTGCACTTTCACCGGTAATGGCACTTTCATTGACCGAGGCAATGCCCTCTATCACTTCGCCATCGCTGGGAATGAAATCGCCGGCTTCGACTAAAACGATATCGCCAGATTGTAAATCACTGGATGGTAACAAAGTGATTTTAGCATTGCGATTTGGTCGCGCTAATTTTTTGGCTTGAATTTTTTGACGAGATTGTCGCAAGGCTTGCGCTTGTGCTTTGCCGCGACCTTCAGCCATGGCTTCAGCAAAATTGGCAAATATTAATGTGAACCATAGCCACAAGGTGATGTTTAAAATAAAAATAGCTGGTGCATCACTTATTCCAAAAAAAGATTGAATATATAATCCTGATGTTAATAACGCACCGATATACACAGTAAACATCACCGGATTACGTATTTGATGTCGTGGTGATAATTTAAGAAATGAATCACGAATGGCCATTTGGATAATGGATAAATTCCACGGCGAAATTTTAGTGGCCATATTGCCCCCATAACAGTAGATGTTCAACGATAGGGCCTAATGCGAGTGCTGGAAAAAAGGTGAGTGCACCTAATACGATGACAACGCAAACCAACAGTATAATGAATAGCGGGGTGTGGGTTGGTAAGGTGCCCAAACTATTAGGAATTATTTTTTTGCGTGCTAAAGAACCAGCGATGGCTAACACTGGAATGGCGATCCAATAACGTCCAATTAGAATCGCGATGCCGCCAAGAATAGTATAAAAAGGTGTGGCCGCATTCAATCCTGCAAAAGCACTGCCATTATTATTCACCATCGAAGTGTAAGCATAGAGAATTTCAGTAAAGCCATGGGCGGCTGGATTGTTTGTGCTACTGGTTCCCAGGGTAGTGACGACGGCGATCGCGGTAAAAACCAATACAAAAATCGGCATCACTAAGACAGCGAGCGATGCCATTTTCATTTCATAAGGTTCGATCTTTTTGCCTAAATATTCTGGCGTGCGCCCAACCATCAATCCAGCGACAAAGACAGTGATGATGACTAACATGATCATGGCATATAAACCCGAACCTACTCCGCCAAAGATGACCTCACCCAGATGCATCAACCATAATGGCACCAGACCACCGAGCGGCGTGAAGGAATCATGCATGGCATTCACCGAACCATTGGCAGTAGCTGTCGTGGCTACGGCCCACAAGGCGGAATTGGTGATACCAAAACGGGTTTCTTTACCTTCCATATTACCGCCGGTGATACCTAGTTGTGTGAAAGCAGGATTACCAGCATGTTCTGCATGAATGGTGAAAAAAATAAGCGGTATAAAAATAATCAACATGGCTATCAATAATGCCCACCCTTGACGAGTATTTTTCACCAATTTACCAAAGGTGTAACAGAGCGCTGCGGGGATAAGAATAATGCTCAGTAATTCTAAAAAATTAGTGAACGGTGTGGGATTTTCAAATGGATGCGCGGAATTAGCATTAAAAAAACCGCCGCCATTAGTCCCTAATTGTTTGATAGCTTCTTGTGAGGCAACGGGACCCATGGGTAGCAATACTTCAGCAGCTCGCACTAGGCTGGTGGGCGGTTGAGTGACAGCAACCGATTTCAGCAAATCAATTTTTTGATACGGTTTAAAATTTTGAATTACACCTTGTGAAGATAAAATGATTGCAAGCAAAAATGCAAGCGGTAATAAAATATAGAGAATTCCACGCACGGTATCTGCCCAGAAATTTCCAAGCTCGGTGGTTTCGTGTCGTACTAATCCGCGAATTAAAGCGATTAATAATGACATACCGGTGGCGGCCGATAAAAAATTTTGCACGGTGAGTGCTGACATTTGGGTGAGATAACTTAGGGTGCTTTCACCGGTATAAGCTTGCCAGTTGGTATTGGTAGCAAAACTGGAAGCAGTATTAAAAGCAAGATAAGGATCGACGCCAGAAAATTTTTGCGGATTAAGCGGCAAATAAAATTGTAGCCGTTGTATCGCATAGAGTAATAACAAGCCGCAAAAATTAAAAATTAACATAGTGATGAGATAAGTTTGCCAGTTCATTTCTTTTTGCGGATCAATCTGACAGAGACGATAAAGCCAAGCTTCGAATCTGGTACCTAAGCGATTTAAACCGCAGGGTTGGTTTTCATAAACTTGGGCCATGTACCAGCCTAGGGGTTTTACGAGGAGCAGAGTGATGATGAGAAATAAGATGACTTGGATTAGGCCGTGATGAGTCATCAGAATAACTCGGGTTTAAAGAGTACGATTAATAAGTAAACAAACACGATAAAGGTGATAAGGCCACAAATAAGATAGAGGATCATGAGCCATTCCTCGTAAGAGCATCGAAGAATTTAATAAAGACTAAGCAGAGAGCAAAAAAGACCAACAAAATGACGATTGAGATGAAATCAGCCATGACATCCTTTGTCCTTGATTTGACTTGAGTATTTTAGCATGGAGAGAGAGGGATGGCAAAAATTAAGATAATATTAAAAAATAACGGAGCCAGGAGCGTCAGCGACTGGTTATAATAATTTAAAAAAACATATTTATAACCAGTCGCTGACGCTCCTGGCTCCGTTATTTATTCTTTAACCCTCAGAATATCTTAATAATTTTGGAGTATGATATATGTTAAAGAAGATTATAACTATTAAACTTACGAGGATATTTTCTTGAAAGGTAGAGCAGTAAAAAATAATTCGGAGAAACCTTTATCACCACCATTTGAAGTTAAAGACCAAGTCTTTAATCCAAATGATGATGATTTTGATATAGTTGGAGATGCAAAACTTATTCCTACGGATGAGCCAAAAATAGTAATAGAACCAAAAAAAGAAGTCCCCCAAAAATCAATAACATCCAATGTGGGGATAGATTTATTGTTGGACGAGTTAGCACCACTTTTACCTGCTGCTTACGAGAGACAACGTAAACCAATACTTGATAAAAAACCGGGTGATTCAAATTACCGAGATTCATTAGGCTATAGAAAATACCCCCAAGCATTATCGCTTGAGCAATTTCAAGAACTTTTCTCTAAGACACAACTATATTCAGAACATGTAGTTTGTGCTTTGTATGAAGTATTTCATATTCTTAAAACAGAGGAATATTTAAGTAATAGTTTAGCATGGAATTTAATTTCTGGAGTTGCAAATGGAATTACATCGTTCTTTGGTGTTTCTGACAATTACCGTGATGTGGCTAAATTTCTTTTATGGTCGTTGGACGTAACAGTTAAAACGGATGGCACTGAAGAAAAATCTGAAAATACCACAGATAATGCGCAATCAAGACCAGAAGAAAAAATTGAAAAAAAACCAGAAAATAATCTTGCTCATAGTTGGTTGCCGTATATCGTAGATGATAATACCTATGTGATTGCTCAAATTTTAAAAAAATTTTTGGCACAAGTTATTAACAAATACATAACAATAAATATCGCTGCAATTATCTCTGCAATGAGGTACGCCTCGAAGTTTGATAAATCGGTCACAGATGCGCAGATAGAAGCTATTATTAATGCTGAAATTTATCAAAAATATAAAATATTGAATAGTCGTGGTGAGAAATACTTAAAAAATGTTAATGATGCGATTAAGGCTTATGTTCAGACAGAATCAAAAAGAGTTGGAACACTGAAACAGTCAGTTTTGAAAGAAAAATCGGAACAAGAATACCAAGAAATAGTGCATATTTGTGAAGTAAATCTCCAGAAGTTAAATTTACATCTAGCCGGCATTACAAAGAGAAATTTAGGTCCTACCTGGCTAGGCCAAGAAGAACACAACTTGGAGATGGAAATTGAAACTATCAAATTTAATTATCAATCGGTAAAAGATGTTTGTTTACGGCAACTCAGAAAATTAACAAAAGAGCAACAATCTCCATCAAAACCAACTCTAGAAGATATGAGGGAAGAATTAAGCCAATTAACAGTTAATAATTCAAAAGCTAAAACCAGAACAAATAATACGGTAGTGGGTGTAAGAATATTGTTTGGTATTCTCATCGGAGTGGTGGGAGCTGTATTTGGTGGTCCTTTAGGGGCGGTTTTAGGTATTTCTACCGGTGCCGCATTAATTGGAGCTGGCGGAACCTCGCTAGTGTCTTCTTTTTTTACTCGAGCTTGGAAGTTGGCGAAGGAGAAATTTCAATTTCTTAATTCTCCAGCTGCTAAATACATTGGTTTTGCTTTGACATTGGTCGTGAGCGCAGGATTAATGGCAACTGGTATCTTAGCACCCTTTGGTTTTGTGATAGCAGGATTATCTGTGGCACATATGATGGTGGGTGCTGGCGTGATGGTATCGTTAATGGCGGTGTGGAAAGGATTATTTAGTAAAAAACATGAAACAAAAAATCATGTCTCAATGGGCTCATCGGCGTTGGATAAAAAGCAAACGAAAGACAGCCCCGACAAATCGTGGGATAAAGAACAAGCAGAGGCTGCCGAATATTTAGAACGAAAATTAGACCTGGTTGCGCAAACGCAACCATCGAAAATTTCTTCCTCATCCACCAGTTTAGTGCATAAACAAGGTATCTCTATTTCACGCGGAAATATATCTACCGAAGATGAAAAGCAGCAATCACTATCGAAAAATAACTCACAACAACCAGCTCCTCGGGAAGTTCCAATAATCAAACCGGATCTTCCGGCAGAGCTTAAGTTAGGGTAACTACAATCACCTTCCGTGCCGCATACAAAATTCAGCAAGCTCGCGCAAAATAACTTCAGTTCCCCAGTTTGCTGCTAGCACGCCGCCGTAAGCAGTGTCACGCGGTGCTGGCATTTTCACCGTAAATTGCTTGGCAGCAATAATACGTCCATTGTAACCATTCACTAATTGTGCGCGCAACACAATAGAAAACACACTGGGACAGCGTGTAAAATCTTGTTTAAATTCTACTAACTGCGTATTCAAAATATAATCCACTCCGCCAACAAATGCTGAAGTAACCACTGCATGATAATAATGCGTATTTTGTAAAGTTTGCACGATATCGGTTTGTAACATTTTCGTTGGTGTTTCCGCCCATTGATGTTTGCCAAAATAAGCAATTTGATAGGGTTGTAGGGTGTAGGCAAATGCGGTGGTGTTGTAAATGGGATTGGTTTCGGTTGCGCTTACTAAAATCGATCCGTGTTGATAATTTCGATGGGCAGGAAAATGCGGCACGGTATTAACGACATAACTATGGACGTTTTCGGATTGGACGGGCCCAAATACGGAGCAGCTTGAGAGTACAACAGTGTTCACCATAATTAACAGGAAAATTAGCGGCAGTTTGCGACTAGTCATTATTTTTCTCCTGGTCCCAAAGTGGGTTGACCTTTTCCACGAATTAATATTGCTGGATTTTGTTTAAGTTCGCTCGACAAGTCGTATAAATTATTTGTAATATCATTAAAATTGGTAACAGCTTGTTGTGTTGTTTGTAATATTGCAGGAAATTGTTGGCTTGCTCTTGCGGTATTAGTGAGGATAGCACTAAATTGCTGACTTTGATTGCTTAACATAGTCGAAAAATGTTGCATATTAATCAGAATGTTTTTAAACGCGAGTTGATTTTGATCGTTCAACAGTGTTTGCATGGATTTACTCATTCCATCGATATCATCCATTAATTTAGTCAGGGCTTGGTCAGCGCGTAAAAATAGTGACGGTTTAGTTGGAATAACGAGATGATGTTCCCCGGGTCTCATTTGTAAAGGCGCGCGATTATTTCCATGATCTTGTAAAGAGAGGAAACCAATACCGGTTAATCCACGAGTAGAGAGAGTGGCTGTTGTTCCTTGGGTGACGGGTGTGTCTTGTTTTATGGAAATTAAAATTTCGACTAATTGCGGGTTATCTTGATTGAGTTTAATTTTTTTGACAGTACCCACTTCCACCCCATTAAATTCCACGGGAGCATCGAGAGTTAATCCGCTAATAGATTCCGTCATGTAAATTTTATACGTAGTCATTGGCGAAGTTGAAAATCCGGAAGAGAGCCAGATAATACCGAGCGTAATGAAAGCGATCATTATAATTACAAATATTCCAACCACGGTGTAATTAACTCTTGCTTCCATAACATTTCTCCCTACACGAATCCCTCGTGTTTGCGCTACGGCTGATCTTTTTGCGCTGCGCGACCGCGTGGGCCACTAAAAAATTCTTGGATCAATGGATGCTTATTTTTTATTAAATTTGGCATGGTATCGATACATAAAACTTCACCTTCGCCTAAAAAAGCGACCCGATCGGCGACGCGCCATAAGGTATCCAAATCATGGGTGATAATCACGATGGTAAGTCCCATCATCATTCTTAAATTTAAAATTAATTCATCAAGTCCTGAGGAACTACTGGGATCTAAACCGGAAGTCGGTTCATCTAGGAAAAGTAATTCAGGATCTAAGGCAATTGCACGCGCTAAAGCGGCGCGTTTTTGCATACCGCCGCTTAGTTGCGCAGGATATTTAACCACGGATTCTACCGGCAAACCGACTAAATGAATTTTTAATAAAGCGAGTTCGCGAATGGTTTTAGCATCGATAGTAAGATGCTGCTCATGTAAAGGAAAAGAAACATTTTGTAATAAATTAAGCGAACTAAATAAAGCGTTCTGTTGGAAAAGCACGCTCCAACGTTGTTGTAAATTGAGTAATTCATCTGGAGTGATGGTCGCTAATTCTTGATTAAAAATTTTTACTGAGCCAGCATCCGGTTGTTCCAACATTAACATTTCACGCAGTAGAGTCGTTTTCCCGGAACCACTGCCGCCGACAATTGCAAAAATTTCTCCGCGTTTAACGGTAAGATTGACATTTTTATGTACCCACTCTCCACCTAAGTAGGTTTTTAAATTGCTTATCTCAATGACGTTCTCTTGAGTAGTCATAGTTTAAATTTATCAAATACAACGGAAAATACTGCATCCGCCATCATAATAAAAAAGATGGACCATACCACGCTACGTGTAGTTTGTTTACCGATGCTATCTGCACTCATTTTTACTTGCATGCCGTTAAAACAAGAAATGCCAGCAATGATCAAAGCAAAAATCGGCGCTTTACCTAAACCAATAAGTAATGAACGTAATTCGACAACATGTTGGAAGCGTTGTAAAAAAGCATACCAACTAATGCCTAACATATTTTTTGCCATCATCATGCCACCGATAATATTGAAAATATCAGCCCACATGGTGAGTAAGGGTAAAACGATAACGAGTCCAATAATGCGCGGTAATATGAGTAATTCTCCCGGGGTGATGCCCATGGTTTTAAGTGCATCGATTTCTTCATTTAATTGCATCATACCGAGTTGCGCGGTGAAGGCTGAACCCGTGCGCCCGGTTGCCATGATAGCTGTTACTAAGGGCCCAAATTCGCGTAAAACAGCAAGACCTAAAAAATTAACGATATAAATATTTGCGCCATAATTTCGTAATTGTAATCCAATTTGATAAGTTAAAATGACACCTACCATAAATGATAAGACAGCGATGATAGGCAGAGCATTATAACCAGCGGTTTCGATAACGCTCGCAATTTGCCGCCAGCGAATATGTATTGGGACACGTAAAACACGAAGCCAATCCAGGGCTAACTCACCAACAAAAGAAAAAAACGTAGTGACTTCTATTAACTGAAAAGTAGCTAGTTTCCCGAGACGATAAAGCCAAAAAGGAATTTTTACTTTGGGTAGTTTTTTTTCGGCCGCAATTTCTTTTTGAATAAATGATAATAATTTTTGGTGCGATTCTGAAAAATTTATTAAGTTTGAAGTGATGTGTCGGTTTTTTAATTTTTTTAACAATTGCATAATGAGCAATGCACCGGCGGTATCCATCTTGGTGATTGCTGCGCCATCAATTAAAACTTCACCGGTGTCAGGAAGACTTATTTCAGCCAGTTTTTGTTGTAAGAATTCGAAGGTATTAAGATCCCACGCACCAGAGCAGGTTAACTGCTGGGATTTAGGGTCAAATGTAATTGCCTCTTGCGCAGCCATATTTCATTATCGCTTGAGGGCGCGAAGTATAGCAAGCCTTCCAAATAGTTCCTAATCTCATAGGAATTTTATTTAAAAATGATTACAATGCTTCCCCACATTTTGCTTTTGACACACTTATATGTTGATAAATATTCAGCCGCTTTATAAATACCGTGATTATCGTTTATTGTTTTTAGGCCAATTTGTTTCTTATTTCGGCAATATGCTGACCTATGTTGCGTTACCCTACCAATTATTGGTGAATACCCTGTTAGGACCGCGAGTTTGGATTACTCACCTGGTGGCAGGGTTATCTTCAGCTTTTAATGGTATTCATCGGCCAACATGGCGATGTTATTGCCTAAGTTTTGGAAGTATTCAGCTCTATCCACTTAACATACGCATCCATAAATTTTTGTAAAAACTTTAAAGTATCTTCGTTTTTTAACTCACCTTTCTCATCCAATAATTTACTAACATTGCTGATATAAGCCTCAGGTTGTTGCATACAAGGAACATTGAGAAACACCAACGATTGCCGCAGATGATGATTGGCACCAAAGCCACCTATGGCGCCTGGCGATACACTTATCACCGCAGCCGGTTTGCCATCCCAAGCATTTTGTCCGTAGGGTCGCGAAGCGATATCAATCGCATTTTTAAGTACGCCCGGCATGGAACGATTATATTCTGGTGTGGCAAATAAAAATCCATCGGCTTCTTTAATTTTTTGTTTGAATGCCACGGATTCAGCCGAGGGTGAATTATCTAAATCTTGATTATAAAGGGGCAATTTATCAATCGGGATAATTTTCATATCCAGTGATTTAGGAGCAAGCTTGATAAGTTCCATGGCGATTTTTTTATTAAAAGAATCTTTTCTAAGACTTCCAACGATAACAGCGATTTTTTTAGTCATGAGTTTTTTCCTTTTTACTCTTGATTTAAGTATGAATTACAACGAGTATATAATTTAGGTGCATGATGCACAATATACGTTTCAATCAGGCAATAATAATTTTAAAAGGACTTAACATGAATAATTTAAACCAATTGCTATGGCCAGAATTACCTTATGATAAATTTTCATCGACTTCTTATTTATTGCACAGAGGATTGCAAGCAATTGGTAAATTAAAATTGCTTACGCCATTTGAGCCTGAGTGGGCGAATGTTATTTTGTATATCACGGCACGTGGCTTGACAACTGGATTAATTCCTTACCAACAGCATGCATTTGCTATCGATATTGATTTAATTGAACATCAAATTATTACTTATTCTACATCAGGACTGCATGATAAATTTGATTTAAAAACTATGTCGGTTGCTGACTTATTTAATAAAATTTTTGCTAGTTTAAAAAATATCGATATTGAATTAACGATTAATCCTAAACCGCAAGAAGTTCCCAATCCTATTCTCTTTAATGAAGATACTGAATCAAGAGATTACGATAAAAAATTGGCGCAAGCCTGGTGGCAGATTTTAGTAAATACTTATTTAGTGATGCAGTTTTATCATGCGCCTTTTCTTGGTAAAACCCAGCCAATTGGTTTTATGTGGGGAACGTTTGATTTGCGCGATGTGCGATTTAAAGATTGTTCCATTAACACGCCAACTTCAGGGCCGAATGCCGGATATTTACGCCGCAATGCTATGGATGCAGCGCAAGTGGAATCAGGTTGGTGGAGTGGCAACGAGCAATATCCACGTGCCGCTTATTATTCATTCACCTTTCCAGAGCCGCCAGGAATTGAAAAAGCAGCCATTCAACCACGCCGTGCGCACTGGGATAATAATTTAAAATTATTTATTTTAGATTATGATGATATGCGGCAAGCAGAAAATCCGGCAGAAGAGTTATTAATGTTTTTGAAATCATCGTATCAGGCAGGAGCGGAAAAAGCGGGATGGGATGCGAAGTTGATTGGTGTTGGGGAACCGGTTTAGTCTATGAAAACTCAGAACTTGGGTTAATCAAGATAACTGTGCAAAAAGTCTGGCACTCTTTCCTCTAACCAATAATGCGGTTGCCAAGGAAATTTTCCACTGACAAATCCAACATGACCGCCTGCGGAGGTTACTTCCAATTGCACCTGTTCGGAAAGTTCTTCGCTGCGCGGTAAAATATCTTCAGTCATGAAAGGATCATCTTTAGCGTTGATTAATAAAGTCGGTACGGTAATATTTCGTAAATACTGCCGACTACTGCTTTCCCGATAATATTCATCTGCATTAGCAAAACCATGCAATGGTGCAGTAAATTGATTATCAAATTCTTCTATCGTTTGTAAATTTTCAAATGGTGGTAAATCGATGGGTGCGATCTGCACACTAAATTTTTCTCCCAATCGTGTGCGCAAGGATTTTAATAAATGCCATTGATATAAACGGGAAAAACCCTGTTGTACCCGGCGTATTGTTTTCTGTAACTCAAAAGGTACCGAAATAGCGGCTGCAGCCGTCAATGGATTATTTTGCCCGGTTTCTCCTAACCATTTTAATAAGACATTGCCACCCAATGAAAATCCAATGGCTGCTAAGCGTATTTTAGTATCACGTTGATGTAACATGTTGATAACTGTAGCGACATCGGCTGTGTCGCCAGAATGATAGCTACGCGGTAAACGATTATGTTCGCCGCTGCAACCACGAAAATGCATAAAAACACCGCGCCAACCTTGTTGGGTAATAGCTCGCAACATGCCTTTTGCATAATGGGATTCGATATTTCCCTCGAGCCCATGCAGAATTAACACGGTAGCTGCATGATTAGTTTCGTTTGCCTGCGTCCAATCTAAGTCAACGAAGTCTCCATCCGGTAGCTCAATACGCTCCCGTTGTAAATTTAAACCTTTTACTGGCCGTCTACATAATGCCGGCCATATTGTTTGCATATGAGCATTCGGTAGCCACCAGGCGCTTTTAAACTGGGTATTCATCATTTATCTTTTGTTCAACAATTTCAGCTAATATTTTATGAATGATCGCCGTGGGATGTAATTCGTCCCAAAAGATATATTCATCGGGTTTATCACAAGGCACTACACCTGCTTTTTCTGCCTGGTCCACTTTATATGCTTCAGCAATGGCAGCCGAATTGGAAATATCATCCCTTATTGTATTAAAAGCAAACAGGCCAGTCCAGCACGGTTCTGTTGTATTCACAATATGGGCATTATATTTTTGATTATATTTTTCAGGGTCAGCCACCAAATCTTCTAAAATCTCAAAAGTATCAAGCAGGGTAATTTTTACCGCGGGATGGTCATGTTGAATTTGATTAAGTGAAATATTTAATTTTAAATTACTTAAACGAGCAATTTCATTTTCTCTATTACCAAGGCCTGCATTACGTACCAAAGGTGTGCGAGATAAATCTGGTACGTTTAAAATTAAAAAATATTGGGCTTTTTTCGAGATTAATTTGTCGATGGTGGATATGATGTGATTTACCACATCACTGGATAATTGATCGATATCTGTCTTGGTATCATAGAGATAGTCATTAGAACCTATCCAGAAAACATGCAGGATTTTACTTATCTCTTTGAATTTTGGATTTTCGTAATAAGCATTTAATTCATCTTGTAAGATCACCGGTGCGATAAATTTTTTATGGACAATGCGACGTGGCAAGGCGGTGGCTCCGCCATAAGCTTTGACCGTGTAATCAGTAAGAAATCGATCGTGGTAATAAGTGCCAACCAGATCCGCCCAGGTGGGGCCATTGGAAAAACGTCCTTGATAGTAAGGTGGTGAATGAGGAATGCCCATTAGGCGATGGAGATTGCCATTGTCCGTTAAACTATCGCCGAAAAAAACAATTTGATTAAAGGGTAGGGCGTGAGCACACAAGCAGTACAGGCAGATCCATAAGGTAACTAATATTTTGCGTAGCATAAATATCTATTCCTTTAGATAAGGCTGATTAAACCAGTGTAACGATTGCTGCGCTAATTGTCATCTAGGGGTTGTTTACAATTCGCTAGACTGAGCCGTAAATCGTTGATACTCTGCGCTCCGCTGCTCATTTACTTGTATGTAAACTGCGCTGCAGTGCTCGAATATCAACGATTTACGGCTCAGTCTAGCGAATTGTCAACAGACCCTAACATTATTAACTGATCATTTAGGTGGTTGATATGCTCTTGCCAATAATGCAACGTATTAAACCAAGGAAAACTGCGGGGAAAGGCAGGATCTTCCCAACGTACGGCTAGCCAAGCGGCATATTGAATCATGCGTAAACTTCGCAAAGCTTCGATTAGATGAATTTCACGCGGATTATAATCATAAAATTCGCAATAACCATCCAAGATGCGATTGAGTTGAAAACGTCGCTGTTCTTCATTGCCTGATAATAGCATCCAAATATCTTGTATGGCCGGCCCCATCAGGCTGTCATCTAAATCAACAATTTGTGGACCGGTATCATTCCACAGAATATTGCCAGCATGGAAATCACCGTGCAAGCGTATGTAAGTAATGGGTGAGGCTTGTTGAAAACGCTGCTCAATTTTTTCAAGCAGTGCTTCAACGGTTTGTGAATAAAATTTTTGGAGCGAATCGGGAATAAAATTATGTTTAATCAAAAAATGATAGGGGGTATAACCATGTGTTTTGGCATCTAAAGTCGGACGATGTGCAAACGGTTTGATGGCGCCAACCGCGTGAATGCGTGCTATAAATCGTCCCATCCATTCGAGTTGCTCGATATTATCTAATTCTAAAGCACGTCCGCCTTTGCGAGGAAATACACTAAAACGGTAATCGCGATAATGATGCAAAGTTTTGCCGGCAATATTAATGGGAGCGACGACGGGGATTTCATGTTGCAACAATTCAGTCGAAAATTCATGTTCTTCCAAGATGGCAGCGTCGCTCCAACGATGCGGGCGATAAAATTTAGCAATTAAGGGCGCGTCATCTTCAATTCCGACTTGATAAACGCGGTTTTCATAACTATTTAACGCTAATAAACCGCCAGAGCAGTGATAGCCAATGCTTTCAATGGCATCGAGAATTAAGCTCGGATCAAGATTGGCATAGGGAGTTGTGTTATTTGGATTCACAGTCTCAATTCTTTAGTAATTGTTGTATTTTAACTTTCTTTTGCCTGATATCACTCAATCCTTGCTGATAGAGAAGTTGTTCATGTTCGTTCAAATTTATATATTCTTGTTGAGTTAATACTAAAGGTAATAATGATGCCATGGACACCGCAGCGATATAATAATCGCAAAGCTCAGCAATATGTTCACGATAATACACCCCGCCATAACCTATAAATCGCGAGACCAAATCATGTACCGCATAATCATTTAACCCATCGCCGACATAAGCTAATTCAGCATGATTTTGCCGTAATTCATCAACAATGATGCGCTTGCCATTATTATTGATGAGCGGAGAGGTATGATCGAAATCAATTAAATTTCCTTGGGCATCAAACTTCACCTGCACGGCAAAAATATTATCGGGTGGAATTTGTAAAGCCTTACCAAAATTAGCGACGGCGGGATATAAACCAGCAGAAACAATATAAACACTTTTATTCAGCCGTTGTAAAAGCTGAATAACAGCGGTAACTTCAGGAACGATGTGTTGCAAATAAAGCGCTCCCAAGGCAGTGATTTGTTCTTGGGTGGGCCTGACGATGGAAAGCCGTTGTTGATAGACCGTTGGATTAATGCCGGTCTTGCCCATGGCCTCTGCAGTAAGACGTTCCACTTCTGTTTTGGCTTCGGTACTTTTTGCTAGTGCATCTATGCCTTCAATGCTACTCAATGTGCCATCACAATCAAAAATGATGGCGGTAATCGGTTTTCTTGGTTGCCAGCTGGTTACAGAATCCATACTATACTCTCTTTGATAGGTCTGTTTACAATTCTACTAGCCTGGCCGGGAATCACGGATTTTCTGTGCTCCGCTGCTCATTTACTCACATGTAAACTGCGCTGCTCGAACATCCGTGATTCCTGGCTCAGCCTAGCGAATTGTAAACAGACCCTACTATAGTTGAATATCTCGAAGGAGTCAGCATGTTTAAAATTCAAACCTTAAATTCTATTTCCGCGACTGGACTAAACCAATTTCCGCGTGAAACTTATACAGTGAATTCCGATATAAAAGAACCTGACGCCATCCTCGTTCGTTCGCAAAATATGCATGCCATGCCGATTCCTGATTCGGTCAAAGTGGTTGGCCGTGCCGGTGCTGGGGTCAATAATATTCCCGTGGCAGTTTTGACTAAAGCAGGAATTCCGGTGTTGAACACGCCTGGTGCGAATGCCAACGCAGTACGCGAATCGGTGATCGCCGGTATGTTGCTCGCCAGTCGTAATTTATGTCAGGGTTTAGAATATGTTCGCCAATTAACGGGTGATGATGCCACGATTGAAACGCAAGTAGAAAAAGATAAAAAACAATTCGCTGGGTTTGAATTATTAGGTAAAACCTTGGGCGTGATTGGGTTGGGTAATGTGGGTGTCAAAGTGGCGAATGCAGCGATCAACTTAGGCATGCAAGTGATTGGTTATGATCCTACCATTACCGTGAGCCGAGCGTGGGAGTTATCGGCGAATGTTAAACAAGCGCATAGTATTGATGATTTATTGATGCATTCTGATTTTGTAAGTTTTCATGTGCCTTATACCCCTGAAACCAAGAATATGATTAATGCTGAGCGATTGCGGTTGATGCATTCAGGAGTGGTGATTTTGAATTTTGCTCGCGAAGGAATTATTGATAATAATGCTTTAGCGGCGGCCTTAAACGAAAAAAAAGTGTATGCCTACGTCACTGATTTTCCAACCGCACAATTAAAAGATCATCCGCGAGTCATTAGTTTTCCACATATTGGTGCTTCAACCAAAGAAGCCGAAGAAAATTGTGCGGTGATGATTGTCAAACAAGTGCGTGATTTTTTGGAATCAGGAACTATTAATAATTCGGTGAATTTTCCTACTATCGAAATGCCATTACCGCCTACCGGTGTACGGCTGGTGATTGTGAATGCGAATATTCCAACCATGGTTGCGCAGATCACGACGAAATTAGGCAAGGTAGGATTAAATATTCAGAGTTTTTTAAATAAATCACGTGATGAGATTGCTTACACATTGGTAGACGTGAATGCCGATGTGAAAGAGGATTTATTGCAAGAAATTGGGAACATTGAAGGCATCATTCATGTGCGTAAAATTTTAGTGCTGACGATCCAGCGAGTTGGAGCCCATTGACAATTCGCTAGGCTGAGCCAAAAATCAGGGATATTCGAGCACCGCAGCGCAGTTTACATGCGAGTAAATGAGCAGCGGAGCACAGAATATCCCTGATTTTTAGCCAGACTAGTAGAATTGTCAATAGGCTCTGCCTAACGATCGACCGGTTGCGGTCTACCTTCATGATTGATGGCAACAAAAGTGAATAGACCTTCAGCGACTTTGGTTAAGATGTCTTCTTGTCCTTGCGGCTTGGTCCATACTTCGATTCTAAATTGCATGGAGCTGCGGCCGACGCGCAGTAAATCCGCATAGCAGCAAACAGTATCGCCAACGTTGACCGGTTTGAGAAAAATCATTGAATCGATCGCGACGGTGACCACACGGCAGTGGGCGCGGTGGCGTGCTTCAATCGCCCCGCCCATGTCCATGTGCGAAACTAGCCAACCGCCAAAAATATCGCCGTTGGCATTGGTGTCGGCAGGCATAGCGACGATTTGGATGGCAAGTGTGCCGCGCGGGGTGGTTTGTTCGGGCATGGGTGGTTTCTCCTTTTGCTCACAAGTTATTATGGCCTCATGAGGCAAAGTGTGCAATTTGGTGTGTGCGGTGGCGCTGATTTTAAGATTTGAGGAACAAGTCGTGGATTGCTGTGGTCATTGACAAAAATCACACGATATCTATAATACCCGATTTATTTATGTACAATAACGAGGTGAGTGAACAATGCCGAATATAAATGACTGTCTTAAAGGTGGCCTCATTCGAATCGAATATCACCACCAGAAAGACTTACATGCAATTGAGTACGGAAAAGCCACCCCGTTATTCACCTGCTATTATGCATCCGGTCATAGACAATCATTTACCTGTGGTGATTTTTATGAGGCTAGATTAAATGGAAAAGATAATCATATTCTATTTAACAGCGCGAGTTTTTTCAAAGATTATATTAATGCATTTAAATTTAATCTTCTAATTAAAAAAAATGATCTCAATTCAACCATTGAAGCACTTTATAATCTATTCAAATACACCGAGCTCGCTGGTAAAGGCACATGGTATCCTGTTAAAAATTACTATAATAAGAACATGGCTTTTCTTTTGTTTCTACAGGATGACGATTCTGCTTTTTGGGTAGCTGACCGTACGTATCTAATCCGATATTTAATAGAGCATCGTTATGCTTCGGAAAAGTCTCAAGCTGTATTTACTTTTCTTATTAATGAATGTCTTGATCATTACCGCTATGCATTAATTCGTGTGATGATGTTAAAAGATCATTTTGCCTTGGCTGTTAAGCATTGGAACACTCATCATTTAATGAAATTGCTGAAAATATTTAATTACGGAGAATCTTCTAATTACGTGTCCTCGGCGATCATTAGTCAAGCTACTATTCAATATCCAACTAAAATCCTCGAGGCGATGAAATTATTAGTTACCAAAACCGAATCCACCAGCGAGGAACAGCATCAACGACATGTTAATGCGCAAAAATTTTTTTATAATTTGCTTTCACCTGAAGCAAAACAAGCACTCATGCAAGCAGATGCTAAGTATGCAAATTATTTAATGCAACAGTATCAACCTGCAAATCAGCAACCTTCTTCAACATATAAAGACGTCTCAAAAAGTTTAGGTGTGAAGCCGTCAACTGCAACTACAACAAATCATGTGCAGTCTCAAGGATTATCTGAGCAACAAGCAGCAAAGGTAGAGGGTGAGTGTAAAGTGCCTGTTCCCGAGATACCGTCACAATATGATGAACAATATCTACGTCCGCCAAGATATTGGTAAACAAAGACGGCTTTTGATTACTGGTTTAACCCGTTAATTTTTAAGGATGCATTATGGAGAGAGAAAGTAATTGGATTTTATTTTGCAAAGAGTAATTGATTTAGTAAGGTCACGGAGCGCCCAAAACGTGACCGTGATCTTAATCTATGAAAAACAAAATGAATATCTTGCAGGTCACCCATTAACTTTGATGCCTCGAAACATACCCGCGCTTTTCCACTTTAGTAATCGGCTCACTCCGCGTTCTCCGCAAACTCGCTGATGGATACATAGTAAAACTCGTCCCGGCAAACCCTCTGTCTTGCAATTTTTTTTTCGGCAGCGGAATTGGTGTGCTAACAACTTTTTCTTCTAACACCTGGCGAACCGGTGCAGCAGTTTGTTTTTCTTTAGATTCAGAACTGTGTTGCAATGAATTTTGTTCTACTTGCAAATCATTACATTGATCTAAAGTAAGATTGATGCTGTTTCTAAGATCACTGATTTTTTGTTCCATGAATTGCTTGCCAACTTCCGCTTGATAACGCCTGTACGCCATATACAAACCAATTCCTAAAAAAATTCCGCAGGCAATACCCAATCCCATCGGCGTGATGAGTAAAGCGGAAGCACCCGCAAAAATTCCTAATGTAGTGACTATTTCAGCTATTCCCCAAAAATACGTCATACATAAAAATATTGATGAAACACCATAACTAAAAGCATAACCAGATAAAGAAGGCCCTTGAACATCCTCTTGATTTGTAATTTGTGGATCTTCAATATGTGGGACAATCTTACTTGGGTTTAATTTTTTTCGCCGAACATGCTTATCAACACCATTTTCCTTGCGTAAAAGTTTTCGCAAGTATTCAGCCGCTTGTAACATCAGCGAATAAAACTCAACCAATGAATTATTTTTTTCTGTCTCGCTATTTAATTTTTTATTTCGAAAATAAATGGTTGAAATAAAAACTAACACAGTAATTGTGCCGAAGATGACAGCTAGCGGAATTAATGTTGAGCCTAGGGAAAACAAACTAATCAACGCCCAGTAAAGATCAATCGGCGCGGTACCTGCTAAAACACTAGCGAGGGCCAAACGCATTTTTTTATTTAGATTTATTTGTTGCGGATAATCTTGTTGTTCGAAATGAACTAGCTTTCGATTTTTGTTAAACGCGGATAAATTTTTGGATTGCAGAAGTAGAATTAATTCATTTTTAATTTGAATTTCTTGTTCGCTTAATCTTCCGCGCATGTTACTAATCGCCTGAAATAGTGCGACTAATTATACTCCTCATTTATTAGTAATGACTACCGGAACTCTCACTTCACTGCCTAAAAATTCTCTGTTCAACCATTTTGCATCATCAATAAACATGCGCACGCAGCCATGGCTAGCATTATAGCCAGGCACTTCGTACGAACCATGTAAGGCAAAACCACCATTAAAATACATACAATATGGCATGGGTGCACCACCACGTCCTACTGGGAACTTGGTAGAAACACAACCGGGTCCTTCTTTTTCATAAATAGTAAATGTGCCGGTTTTAGTATGGCAAGGACGGCCAATATCAGAACACCAATCTTGTCCACCTGAGATGGGGCCCCAATTAAGTAAATTGCCGTCTTCATCATAAGCTCCCCAAGCTAAAATAGTGGATTTCAAGGAAACATAAATGAAACGTTGACCGGGTGCTTCAATTTTTATGGGCAAAGGAGCAAAATCCATTTTATCGATACTACTGACTTCATCCAGATTAACTTTTTTAGGAATAGCAATTTTCATGCCGGGGTGAATATGCGTATTAATGCGATTAATACTCATAATAAATTCGCTGGCCGCTTTAAATAAACTTTGCCAGCTATCACCGCGTTTGGCGATATAACATGTATATTCAGGTAGTTGGCAAAGCATGGTGCTGAAAGTTTTGGCTTGCGCATTGCCTAAATTGCTTAACTCGAGCAAAAATAAAGAAATAACTATTAATAATAGCCGTGATAACCGTGCACCCATTTTCCCTCCCGGTTCTTCTTAAATGCTTTTAGGAGGTAATCCTCGTTAATTTCATTATAGTGCAGTTTAAAAATGGCAATATTAAGGATAGATTTATATTAATATTCAATATGTAATCTGATTTGCAATTATGCTAAATTATTAAGACTTGGAAATTCCCTCAGCAAGGATTGCAAATGACATGTGGTGCCTAGATTGGATTTTAAAGTCAGCCATCATTCCTTTGCTATGCATCATGTTAACAGGCTGCATGGTTGGCCCTAATTTTCATAGGCCGCCAGCACCTGTCACTGACACTTATACCGGTGCTCCGCAACCCTTACACACGGCGCGGATTGCTCACTTGGGCAAGGCTGGTAAACCACAACATTTCGTGTGGGGTGAAGATATTCCTCAACAATGGTGGATTTTATTTCATTCACCGGCATTAAATAAACTCATTCGCATAGGCATGCGAAACAGTCCCAATATTGCTTCGGCTGAAGCGGCGTTACGCCAAGCCCAACAAACTTATTGGAGCCAATGGGGCACTTTATTATTTCCGAATGTGAATTTACAAGTAAACGGCGTGCGTGAAAAATTTTCTGGAGCGTCGATAGGATCCGCCTCATCCAGTATTTTTAATAATTACACTGCTCAAGTAAATGTAGGATACACACTGGATTTTTTTGGTGGCGCGCGTCGGCAGTTAGAAGCATTAGCTGCCCAAATTGATTTTCAACGCTATGAATTAGCGGCAGCTTATCTAAGCTTAACTTCGAATATTGTGACGACGACTATTTCCATCGCTTCATTTCGCGCGCAAATCAAAGCGACACTGGATCTCATTGTCGAGCAGCGTCAGCAATTACATATCATCCGCGAACAATATCGATTAGGTGGAGTTTCAGAACAAAGTGTGTTAACTCAAGAAACGTTATTAGAGCAAACTCGCGCGGGCTTGCAGACGCTTAAGCAAAATTTAGCTCAAGCGCAGCATGCCTTGTCGGTATTAATCGGGGAAGTTCCCGATGAGCGTAGTATTCCCGCCTTTGATCTTTATCGATTAAAATTACCCACGAATTTACCGGTGAGTTTACCTTCGGTATTGGTTAGGCAACGGCCGGATATTCTTGCTTCCGAAGCGTTGTTGCACGCCGCCTCGGCACAAATTGGTGTCGCGACCGCGAATTTATTTCCCAGTTTCACTTTAAACGGAAATTATGGTTATGTTGGCAATACGCTTGCTCATTTATTTAGGAGTGGCAATAGTATCTGGAGTTATGGCGCGACCATAACACAATCTATATTTACAACCGGTTCATTATTAGCAGCTCGTCAAGCCGCTATCGCCGCGTATGATCAAGCTTGTGCGCAATATCGGCAAACTGTATTACAAGCTTTTCAAAATGTGGCTGATTCTCTGCGCGCCTTACAACATGATGCTTTGGCTTTACGCGCGCAACGTCGAGCTGAAATTGCCGCTAGCAATGGATTACAAATCAGCGAACAGCAATATCATTTAGGTGGGGCAAGTTATCTCACTTTGTTAATCGCGCAACAACAATATCGACAAACAGTGATTGCTCGTATTCAAGCGCAAGCGACGCGTTATACTGACACCGCCGCTTTATTCCAAGCACTGGGAGGCGGTTGGTGGGAAGCTTCGTATCGTTGTGTGAAAAATAATTCGGGAAAAATGGTGTTTGTTGTTGACCAAAAAAAATTAGCGTCAGGGAGATATAGTTAAAATGCAAAACCAAAGCCAAAATAAAAATCAAACCGAAATGAAACACCAAAATAAACGGCGCATGATAAAAATGTTAATCGGTGTCGGCATTTTATTTGGCCTCATTTTTATTTATAAACTCGTCGGCTTATTATTATTTAAGCATTACATGGCCGCAAACGCAGTTCCCACCATTTCTGTTTCGGCGATGAAAGTAAGTTCATCTGAATGGCAACCTGTCATTAAAGCTTCCAGTAGTTTACGAGCAATACGTGGCGTGAATGTCACTACTGAATTAGCCGGCATGGTGCGAACTATTTATTTCAAACCCGGAGCAACCGTAAATTCGGGTACCTTGTTAGTTCAGTTGAATGCAGATAGTGATATTGCACAATTACATGCCTTGCAAGCGAGCGCCGCCCTCGCGGTAATCACTTACACGCGTGACAAAGCACAATATGCAGTACATGCGGTTAGTAAACAAACCGTAGATACCGATGCAGCCAATGTAAAAAATTTAAATGCCCAAGTGGCTCAGCAAGTCGCGATAGTGAATAAAAAAACCATTCGTGCTCCCTTTACCGGTCGTTTAGGCATTAATCAAGTAAATCCCGGACAATTTTTAAATCCAGGCGATGCGATTGTGACTTTACAAACGCTACATCCGATTTATGCAGATTTTTTTGTACCACAACAGGCCTTGGCTAGACTTAAAGTAGGACAACAAGTGATACTGACTTCCGATTCATTTCCGGGCAGAAATTTTTACGGCAAGGTGACCACGATTAATCCCGCCGTGGATGTCAATAGCCGCAATGTGGAAGTGGAAGCAACGATTGCTAATCCCAAATCAGAATTAACGCCGGGGATGTTTGCGACAGCGGAAGTTTATACAGGTAAAGCGGAACCCCATCTCACGTTGCCGATGACCGCTGTGAGTTTTAATCCCTACGGTGAAATTGTTTATATTATTAACCAGACTGGAACGGATAAAAAAGGTCAGGCTATTATGACGGTTATGCAATCTTTTGTGACTACTGGGGAAACGCGCGGCGATCAAGTGGCGATTACCCGTGGAATAAAAGCAGGTGATCTCGTAGTAACGAGTGGTCAACTTAAACTGAAAAATGGCAGCCGAGTAGCGATAAATAATTCGATAGTGCCATCGAATAATCCGGCACCGAATGCACCGAATGAACGATAATTTGAAAAACGTCATCGCGTGCCGTGCGTATTTTGCAAGGCGTGGTGATCCACGGAAGAAGACATAGCATGAGATTTACGGATCTTTTTATAGAACGACCCGTACTGGCTACCGTAGTCAGTTTGCTAATTTTAGCTTTAGGTTTACGCTCTATCGGTTTACTGCCCATTCGTCAATATCCTTTCACACAAAATGCTGTTGTGAATGTCTCGACTGTTTATACCGGTGCAGATCCCGATGTGATCGCCGGTTTCATCACCACACCGCTAGAAAATTCGATTGCCCAGGCAAATGGCATCGATTATATGACTTCGTCTAGCGCGCTTAACGTGAGTAATATTGCCGTCAATTTGCGTCTTAATTATGACTCAGAAAAAGCGCTGGCGGATATTAATACCAAAGTAAATGCAGTATTGAATAAATTACCGAAAAATTCGCAGCTACCCGTCATCACGATTTCTGTGGGACAAACTATTGATGCATTATACATAGGATTTTATAGCAATGTGCTCGCCACCAATCAAATTAGTGATTATCTCACGCGTATCGTCCAACCGAAATTGCAAGCGGTGGATGGTGTACAAGTAGCAGAAATTTTAGGTAATCGGCAATTTGCGATGCGCATCTGGATTGATCCGGTGAAGCTAGCGGGTTATGGGTTAACGACAACCGATATTGCTGCGACCTTAGCGAATAATGATGTGATTTCTGCGGTAGGACGAACCGATGGTACGATGTTTACTGTTGATCTTACCGCGAGTACCGGTGTGACCACGGTCGAACAATTTCGTAATTTAGTGGTGAAAGTGCGTAACGGTGCAATTATCCATTTAGGCGATGTGGCGAATGTCACCTTGGGCGCAACTAATTATGATTCTGCTGTGAGTTTTAATGGCCAGCGGGCAATTTACATAGGTATTCAAGTAACACCGACCGCAAATATATTAACCGTGATTTCGGAAATCAAAAAAATATTTCCCGATATTCAACAACAATTACCCAGGGGATTAAATGCCAAAATTGTTTATGATTCGACGGATTTTGTTAACAGTGCTATTCACGAAGTAATGAGATCATTGCTCGAAGCATTAATCATTGTCACTATTGTTATTTTTCTCTTTTTAGGATCTATTCGCTCGGTCATTATTCCGGTTGTGGCAATACCGCTATCATTGGTCGGGGCTTTTTTTATCATGTTATTGTTTAATTACTCGATTAATTTATTGACCTTGCTGGCCTTAGTATTAGCGATTGGTTTAGTGGTCGATGATGCTATTATTGTGGTTGAAAATGTGCAGCGCCATTTGGAAGAAGGTGTACCAAAAACCCAAGCCGCGATGCAAGGGGCACGCGAACTTGCTAACCCCATTATTGCGATTACAGTAGTGTTGATTGCGGTATATGCGCCGATTGGATTCATGGGTGGATTAACCGGTGCATTATTTACGGAATTTGCTTTCACGCTAGCGGGTGCTGTTGCGGTATCTGCGATCATCGCTTTAACTTTATCACCGATGATGTGTTCGAAATTTTTGAAAATTGAACATCATCAGAACGCAAAAAAACATTTTAATTTGGTGGTTTACATTGATGAAAAATTCGAAAAATTGCGCTTGGCTTATCATCGTGTGTTAGATGATGCATTAAATTCATTATCTGTCATTATCGTATTCTCGATTATTATTTTAACGAGTATTTATTTTCTTTATTCCAGTTCGAAATCTGAATTAGCGCCGCAAGAAGATCAAGGTATTATTATCACTCAATTAACGGCATCACCGAATGCATCGCTCGCGCAAACTCAACTTTATTCAGATTATGTCACTCGATTATATATGACTTATCCAGAAACAGAACGCGTATTTCAAATTGATGGTGTGAGCGGTCTTAATAGCAGCATTATTGGTATGGGATTAAAACCTTGGGATATGCGCAAACGCACATCTAATCAATTGCAACCCTTAATTCAAAATCAATTACAAGGTATCACCGGTGCGATTGCCGCGGCATTTCAATTGCCGCCACTGCCAGGCGCGCGCGGCTTACCGATACAATTTGTCATTGAGACCACAGAACCATTTGAAAATTTAAATGAAGTCACGGAAAAGTTAAAAGCGAAAGCACAAGAAACGGGTTTGTTTATGTTTTTGGATTGGGATTTAAAAGTAGATAAAGCCGAAACCGGCATATTATTAAATCGCGATAAAACTTCAGAATTTGGTCTGACCATGCAAGATGTGAGTAATGATTTGGGCGCTGCGCTGAGTCAGGGTTATATTAATTATTTCAATTTTGCCGGTCGTTCTTACCAAGTTATTCCTCAAGTTGACCGGGAGCAGCGTTTAACGCAAAACCAAATATTAAATTATTACATCAATACACTCACCGGCGCTTCTATTCCTTTATCTACCGTGGCACATTTGAATACCACGGTCGTACCGGAATCGCTTAATCATTTTCAACAATTAAATTCAGCAACACTTTCTGCGCTTGCTTTGCCAGGGATTAGTTTAGGTGATTCATTAAAAACGTTGCAAACATTAGCAAAATCCATATTACCGGCGGGATATTATATTGATTATGCCGGTCAATCGCGGCAATTTATCCAAGAAAGCACAGCGTTGATAGCCACATTTTTCTTTGCATTGATTATCATTTATTTGTCTTTGGCAGCTTTATTTGAAAGTTTTTTTGATCCGTTGATTGTATTAATTAGTGTGCCCATGTCGATTTGCGGCGCCATGATTTTTATTAGCCTCGGTGTCGGCGGCGCTAGTCTAAATATTTATACTGAAGTTGGATTAGTGACGCTTATTGGTTTGATCAGTAAACACGGAATTTTAATCGTACAATTTGCGAATGATTTGCAGCTCGAAGGGAAAAGTAAACGTGAAGCGGTGGTTAGTGCGGCTAGTATCCGTTTACGACCGATTTTGATGACGACGGCATCTATGGTGTTAGGTGTAGTGCCACTGATTTTGGCAAAGGGTGCCGGTGCGGTGAGTCGTTATAATATTGGGTTGGTGATTGCCAGTGGAATTGCAATTGGTACTTTGTTTACTTTATTTGTCGTTCCGGCGATGTATATGTTATTGGCAGCAGAGCATAAAAAAGAAGAGCCGGTTATATTGGCGGATTCTCCTATAGAGTAAACCTGCTGCGCTAAAAAATATTATTAATCGTTGGGGTTCTACTAGAGAACTTGCGGCGGAGTGGGCGGAGATGGGGCATAAGCGCAAAAAATTTTTTTGTGCGTCAATGGCACCGAGAAGCGAGCAACCGGCGGCTAGCGCGTTTAATTTTAACTGTAGTTGTTGAAGCGATGGGAGGTGCAGCTATTCATTGCACATGAGCTGGACCGCCTTTTTCTAACCATCGCACAAAAAAATTTTTTGGCGCTTAGTGCCCCATCTCCGCGATAAAACGTGGTAGCCGCAAAAGGCGACATTACTATCGAGACTTATTCCCGACAATATTTGTGCAAACGCTGGTCAACGGAGCCAGGAGCGTTAGCGACTGGTTATAAAAAATTATTTAAAAAATTTTATAACCAGTCGCTGACGCTCCTGGCTCCGTTGGTTTTTGAAGGTATTCACTAAATACGAAAGTAAGTCTCGATAGTGACAGGCGTTGCGGCTACCCAGTTTTATCGTGATTAGAAGGTGACGTGCTGCGAAATTTTTTTTCTTGCGATGGTAAGAAAAAGGCGGTCCAGCTCATGTGCAATGGATAGCTGCACCTCCCATCTTTCCAGTAACTCAGTTAAAATTAAACGCGCTAGCCGCCGGTTGCTCGCTTCTCGGTGCCATTGACGCAAGAAAAAAAATTTCGCACACGCACCTTCTAATCACCCACTCTGCCGCGAGATTTTCAGTAGGCCACGATAAATAATCACCCACCCTTCCGC